>JABLTH010019231.1_pt1 | contig 87593 bp, 97 predicted proteins | sample 7875711 | NCBI WGS metagenome assembly JABLTH01 (sample SAMN14941262, study PRJNA633318) | bioreactor metagenome | isolation source: bioreactor | place: China | collected 2019-03-05 | reverse complement strand
CGTCTTGTCCATCAGCGAGAAGCCGGTCTGCGCGAGCTGCATCGCGCGCTGGACGGTGTCGACGTGCCCGGCCAGCCCCGCGAGCGGGCCAAGCTGTCCGGCGACACTGGAAGCGAGCGAGCCGCCGAGGCCGCCCAATGCACTGCCAATCGACGTCAAGGCGCCCAGCGGGCTGCCGCCGAGCCCGGTCGGAGGACCGCCATTCGGAGCGAAACTCATTTTTTGTTCATTCCTTCTCAGGTTCTGCCCGGCGGGCCAGCAGGCCCGAGGCCCCGCTACTGTAGGAGAAAGTCCGACAAAACAAAAGACACTATCTGGCCCCTGATTTCATGGATGTACCGATCGGCTATGTGATCTGCGGCGGAATGATTTGTTGAAGTTCGATCTTTCCGCTCGCCCTCGCGGTGACCACACCGGTCATCGGTCCCGCCACAGCACTCTCCATGTTTCGATATATAGAGCATTCGCAGTACTGGGAACAGACATCGAGACAATGCGACGGAAGCGCCTTGTATCCGGCTCCGTGAGCACGGTTAGTCGAATGGAGTTTCTGGCCAACGCCGCGCGCGACGAAATGGAGCGAACGAGCACCGGCTTTGCCTGCAATTTCCAGCGGCAAAGATTCGCTCGCTTGCCAGTATCTGCTGCGTCGATACTGGGATCGATTGACGGTCATGTGGTCGAGCCGCGGCGACGCCTATCCGAAAGCCCGAGAGCTATTCGAAGACGTTCTCCGGATGGTGCGCGAGGTCGTTGAAGTTGGCGGCAACGCGCAGTGGCGCGCAACGTCCACCAATACGTGGCCGGCGGATTGCGTCCCGATTCGCGCGACTTGGTTCGGTCGAATGGTTGAACCACCCGATGATCGGTTCGGGCTCCTGAATCGCTACGACTGCTGCCTGGCGAACTTCTGGAAACCAATGGCCAAGGCAACCGCGACCGGCAACTTCGCTTGGTGATACGAGGCCAAGCGGGCGCCACTCACATCGGGGCCACTGACGGCGATGGCCGCGTCTATTTACTCCCGATCCAGCACTGGACGAAGAGCGACTTGCTGACGTATCTACAGGCTCATCGCTTTGAGGTTTCTCGACAATACGACGACGGCATGGCGTCGCCCGACTGCCTGCTTGCACTGCACTAAACGGCGGCAAGCTGCGCTACCTACGCAACTTTCACCCTGAAGTGGCGCTGGAATAAGAACGACGGCTACACAGCACGTAGCTGAACAAGCCTGTTCGCCAATGCAGATTGGAAATGCCGAGGGGGAATTGGAAACGCGAAGGGGCTACGCAAACATCGCGTAACCCCTTGTCAGATATGGTGCCGGCTGCAGGACTCGAACCCGCCACCTGATGATTACAAATCAACTGCTCTACCAGATGAGCTAAGCCGGCGTAGCGCGAAATTCTACCTCATTTCACGATCTTGAGGCGAGGTCTGTTGCCACCTTTCGAACTGTCGCCATCGCCGTCGGTTTTCGGCGGTTCGTCGGCGCCTTCGGAGGGTTCCTCGTTCGCGCCGCGGTCGGCAACCGGCGTCAACGCAGCAGGCGACTCGTCGCGCTGCGCGTCATCCGCCTGCGCGGCTTCTTCGTCGAACGCACCCGAATCCTCGCCTTCACCCGCAACCGCATCGACCTGGAACGCCATCCCCTGCCCGTTCTCGCGCGCATAGATTGCGAGCACGTTGGCAACCGGAATCTCGATCTTGTGCGCCTTCCCGGAGAACCGGGCCGTGAACTCGATCCACTCGTTGCCCATCTGCAACTGGCTCGTCGCCTCGAAGCTGATGTTGAGCACGATCTCGCCGTCACGCACGAACTGACGCGGCACGCGCGTCGAGTTGTCGACCCTCACCGCGATATGCGGTGTGTAACCGTTATCGGTGCACCACTCGTACAGCGCGCGCAGCAGATAAGGCTTCGTTGAAATCTCTTGCATCACAATCCTCGAACCCGGAGCGGGCGCGCGGCACGCCGCGCCGCCCTCCCCGTCTTGCCTTCATTGCATCATCAACGACGCATGACCTTTTCGGACGGCGTCAGTGCTTCGATATAGGCCGGACGGCTGAAGATCCGTTCGGCGTACTTCATCAGCGGCGCGGCGTTCTTCGACAACTCGATGCCGTAGTGATCCAGACGCCATAGCAGCGGCGCGATCGCGACATCCAGCATCGAGAACTCTTCGCCGAGCATGTACTTGTTCTTCACGAAGATCGGCGCGAGCTGCGTCAGGCGATCGCGGATCGCGAGGCGTGCCTTCTCGTGATTCTTCTCCGCTGCCTTGCCCTTCTCGTTCTCGAGCGTGCTGACGTGGACGAACAGTTCCTTCTCGAAATTGAGCAGGAACAGGCGTGCACGTGCGCGCTGCACGGGGTCGGCCGGCATCAGTTGCGGGTGCGGGAAGCGCTCGTCGATGTACTCGTTGATGATGTTCGATTCGTACAGGATCAGGTCGCGCTCGACCAGGATCGGCACCTGACCGTACGGGTTCATCACCGAAATGTCTTCCGGCTTGTTGAACAGGTCGACGTCACGGATTTCGAAGTCCATGCCCTTCTCGAACAGCACCAGCCGGCAACGCTGGGAGAACGGGCAAGTTGTGCCGGAATACAGAACCATCATGTTTGCGTTTCCTCAAAAAAGCCGAGGGCCGGCACGCGGCGAACCTCCTTCCGGGGTCCACCTTGCGCCGGCCCCACGCCGGTCAGGCGTGATTACTTGATATCTTTCCAGTACGCGGCATTGAGCCGCCAGGCCAGGAAAGTCAGGACACCGAGAAAGATCAGCACCCATACGCCGAGGCGTTTGCGGGTCTGCTGAGCCGGCTCGGACATCCAGGTCATGTACGCCACCAGGTCGGCAACCGCAGCATCATAATCCACCGCGGACAGTGTCCCCGGCGTGACCTGCTGGAAGCCGACGAGCGTATGGACCTTCTCGCCCGTCTCCTCGTCCGTCTTGTCTTCGAATTTGGCGGTGCGCTGCCCCTGCAGTTGCCACAATACATGGGGCATGCCGACGTTCTCGAACACCGCGTTGTTCCAGCCGGTCGGCCGCGTATCGTCGCGGTAGAAGCTGCGCAGATACGTATACAGCCAGTCGCGGCCGCGCGCGCGCTCCTCGACCGACAGGTCGGGCGGCGACGTGCCGAGCCAGTTCTTCGCGTCTTCAGGCCGCATCGCGACGGACATCGTGTTGCCGACCTTGTCGGTCGTGAACAGGAGATTCTTTTCGATCTCCTTCTGGGATATGCCCAGATCCGTCAGACGGTTGTAGCGCATCAGGTTCGCGCTGTGGCAGTTCAGGCAATAGTTTACAAACAATTGCGCGCCGTGCTGAAGCGAAACGAGATTTTCCGTGTTATCGGGCGCCCGGTCGAGCGGAAAATTACCTTCCGCCCGCACCGCCGGCGCCACCAGCAGCGCACACGCGGTCGCCCCGATCAGCGCGAGTGTCGAAAGCAGTTTCTTCATGTCGTTCTCTCCTCGCTCACGTTAATGGGGCTTGAAGCGCACCCGCTCCGGCGGCTGCTTGAACGTGCCAAGCGGCGTCCAGACGGGCATGCCGAGGAAGAACGCGAAGTAGATCAGCGCGCAACACTGCGCGATCAGCGTGGCCGCCGGCGATGGTGGCCGCGTGCCGAGGAACGCGAGGGTCAGAAACGCCGCGACGAAGATCCCGAGGAACACCTTGTGGAACAGCGGCCGGTAGCGGATCGACTTCACCGGGCTGCGGTCGAGCCACGGCAGGAAGAACAGCGTGATCACCGCCGAACCCATCACGACGACGCCCCAGAACTTCGACTCCGTCAGGTACATGAAGACGACGATCGCCGCGGCCAGCACCGGCAACCCGGCCTTCCACTTGCCGCGCGCGCGGATCAGCGCGAGCACGCCGAGCAGCGCGATGACGATCATCAGGACGATCTTGAACGGGTCGGTGGTCGCGCGCAGCATCGCGTAGAACGCGGTGAAGTACCAGACCGGCGCGATCTCGGGCGGCGTCTGCAACGGGTTCGCCGGGACGAAGTTGTTCGCCTCGAGGAAGTAGCCGCCCATCTCGGGCGAGAAGAACACGATCAGTGCGAACACCATCAGGAACACGCACACGCCGAGGAAATCGTGCACCGAGTAGTACGGGTGGAACGGGATGCCGTCGAGCGGAACGCCGTTCTCGTCCTTCTTCGCCTTGATCTCGATGCCGTCCGGGTTGTTCGACCCGACTTCGTGCAGCGCAACCAGGTGGGCGACGACGAGGCCGACCAGCACGAGCGGGATCGCGATCACGTGGAACGCGAAGAAGCGGTTCAGCGTGACGTCGGACACGACGTAGTCGCCGCGAATCCACAGCGACAGGTCGGGGCCGACGAACGGGATCGCCGAGAACAGGTTCACGATCACCTGCGCGCCCCAGAACGACATCTGGCCCCACGGCAGCAGGTAACCGAAGAACGCCTCGGCCATCAGGCACAGGAAGATCGCGCAGCCGAAGATCCACACGAGCTCGCGCGGCTTGCGGTACGACCCGTAAAGCAGCCCGCGGAACATGTGCAGGTAGACGACCACGAAGAACATCGACGCGCCCGTGGAGTGCATGTAGCGGATCAGCCAGCCCCACGGCACCTCGCGCATGATGTACTCGACCGACGCAAACGCGAGCGTCGAGTCGGGCTTGTAGTTCATCGTCAGGAAGATGCCGGTGACGATCTGGTTGACGAGCACCAGCAGCGCGAGGGAGCCGAAGAAGTACCAGAAGTTGAAGTTCTTCGGCGCGTAGTACTCGGAAACGTGCTTTTTCCAGGTGGACGTGAGCGGGAAGCGCTGATCGATCCAGCCGGTGAGACCTGTCGTGGAGACTTCCTTGTTGTCGGCCATCACGCTTCTCCTTTCTCGTCCTTGCCGATCACGAGGGTCGTCGCCGACGTGAACATGTAGGGCGGGATGTCGAGATTCTGAGGCGCCGGCTTGTTCTTGAACACACGGCCGGCGAGGTCGTAGGTCGAACCGTGGCACGGGCAGAGGAAACCGCCCGGCCAGTCGTCCGGCAGGTTCGGCTGCGGACCCGGCGTGAAGCGCTGGCTTGGCGTGCAGCCGAGGTGCGTACACACGGCCATCACGACGAGAATGTTCTTGCGATCGGCCCGCGAGCGATATTCGTTCGCACAATACGCGGGCAACGGCATCGTATAGGGCTTTTCGGTGGTCGGATCGGCCACTTCCTTGTCGGCCTTGACCACGTCGGCAAGCATCGAGTCGGTGCGGTTCAGGATCCACACCGGCTTGCCGCGCCACGGCACGGTCACCATTTCACCGGGCTTCAGCCCGCTGATGTCGACCTCGACCGGTGCTCCGGCCGCTTTCGCTTTCGCGGACGGCGCAAGCGACGCCGCGAAAGGTATGACGGTGGCTACGCCTCCTACGCCACCTGCTACGGATGTCGCAATCAGCCAGGTACGGCGGCCGCTGTCGACGCGTTTCTCTTCCTTGTCTCGCATCACACGCCCCACTTCTGAGTTGGATTTTCCGTCACGACTTTCCATTCCGCCGCTAGTTTGCTCGAATGGAGTCGCCATTTACAAGGCCCGGAGATGAAAATCCCTTCGAAGTGATTGATAGTTAAGGGTTTTCCCCCACTATCGGAGCGATTAAATCATTTCACTATTAAGCATCCGCTACATTGAGAAATTTCGATGCGCTGCCGCAAATCCGGCACTCAGACCGGGTTATGAATATCGATAAAAAGGTGTTCGATACCGAATTCTTCGGACAAGTGGGTGCCGAGTGCCTGGATTCCGTAGCGTTCGGTCGCATGGTGCCCTGCCGCAACGAACGCGACGCCGCTCTCCGCGGCCGTGTGCGTCACGTGTTCGGACACCTCGCCGGTCAGGAACACGTCCGCGCCGGCATCGATCGCCACGTCAAAATAGCTCTGCGCGGCGCCCGTGCACCACGCGATGCGCCGCAGCTGCATGTCCGGATCGCCGAGCACGAGCGGCGTGCGGCCGAGCGTGCGCTCGACCTTCGCGACGAAGTGCTCGAGCGAGACGGGCATCGGCAGCGTGGCCATCCAGCCGAGCTCGCCTTCGCCGAAACGCTGCTCGCCGATCAGCCCGAGCCGCTCGCCGAGCTGCGCGTTGTTGCCGAATTCGGGATGCGCGTCGAGCGGCAGGTGGAACGCGAACAGGTTCAGGTCGTTCGCGAGCAGCAGCTTCAGGCGCTGATACTTGCGGCCCGTGATCTGCGGCGGCTCGTTGCGCCAGAAATAGCCGTGATGGACGAGCACGGCATCCGCACCCCATTCGAGCGCGGCTTCAAGAAACGCGACCGACGCCGTCACGCCGGTGGCGATCTTCTCGATCTTGCGACGCCCCTCGACCTGCAGGCCGTTCGGGCAATAGTCCTTGAAGCGCGCGGTTTCAAGGGTATTGTTCAAGTACAATTCAAGTTCGATCCGATCCATATAAACCTCTAATCCATTCAGATGCTTAGACGCTTCTGGCTGTTCTTCGCGCAGGCGGTTACCGTGCTGCTCGCGCTGATGTTCATCGTCGTGACGCTCAAGCCGCAATGGCTGCAACGGCAAGGACAGCTCGGCAAGCAGCTCGCCACGCCGATCGTTGCGTTGCGGGAAGTCGCGCCGGGCATCGGCGGCGCGCCGGCGACCACGTCGTACGCGGAAGCCGCGCAGAAGGCGATGCCGGCCGTCGTCAACGTCTTCTCCAGCAAGGACGGCTCGCTGCCGCCCGATCCGCGCGCGAAAGATCCGCTGTTCCGCTACTTCTTCGGCGACCGCAACGCCCGCAAGCAGCAGGACGAACCAGCCGCCAACCTCGGCTCGGGCGTTATCGTGAGCCCTGAAGGTTACATTCTAACGAACCAGCACGTCGTGGATGGCGCCGACCAAATCGAGGTCGCGCTCGCCGACGGGCGCACGGCCACCGCGAAGGTGATCGGCAGCGATCCCGAAACCGACCTCGCCGTGCTGAAGATCAACATGACGAACCTGCCGACGATCACGCTCGGCCGCTCCGACCAGTCGCGGGTCGGCGACGTCGTGCTCGCGATCGGCAACCCGTTCGGCGTCGGCCAGACCGTCACGATGGGGATCATCAGCGCACTGGGCCGCAACCACCTCGGCATCAACACGTTCGAGAACTTCATCCAGACCGACGCGCCGATCAACCCTGGCAACTCGGGCGGCGCACTGGTCGACGTGAACGGCAACCTGCTCGGCATCAACACCGCGATCTACTCGCGCTCGGGCGGCTCGCTCGGCATCGGTTTCGCGATTCCCGTGTCGACCGCGCGCACGGTGCTCGAAAGCATCATCACGACGGGCTCGGTCACGCGCGGCTGGATCGGCGTCGAGCCGCAGGACGTCACGCCGGAGATCGCCGAATCGTTCGGGCTTCAGCAGAAATCGGGCGCGATCGTCGCCGGCGTGCTGCAGGGCGGCCCGGCCGACAAGGCCGGCATCAAGCCGGGCGATATCCTGGTCTCGGTCAACGGCGAGGACATCACCGACACGACGAAGCTGTTGAACACGGTCGCGCAGATCAAGCCGGGCACGCCGACCAAGGTGCACGTCGTCCGCAAGGGCAAGGAGTTCGACATGAACGTCGTGATCGGCAAGCGCCCGCCGCCGCCGAAGCAGACGCTCGACGAGCAGGACAGCGATACCGAATGACGTCGGGCGGGCGGCACACAGCCGCGTGCCGAACTCCGCCGGAAACGAAAAAGGGCAGCCTCCTGGCTGCCCTTTTGCTTTGCATCGAACGACCTTCGTTGCCGGGACGCTGGCCTCGCCGCACGCGCTCCGGCCGGCCATGCGACCCGGCCGCTCAGGCCTGGCCGGAAACCCGCCTGCCGTGCATCGCCCGGCGCGCCGCCATCAGCTGGCGGCTTCGCCGTTCCCCGCCTCGCCTTCCTCGGCCGGCTTCTTCGGCACGAAGAACCGCGCGGCCAGCAGCCCGATCTCGAACAGCACGATGAGCGGCAACGCGAGCATCAGTTGCGAGAATACGTCCGGCGGCGTGACGACCGCCGCGACGATGAACGCGCCGACGATCACGTACGGCCGCATCTCCTTGAGCTTCTTCAGCGACAGCACGCCCATCCGGACGAGCAGCACGACGACGATCGGCACCTCGAACGTGACCCCGAACGCGATGAACATCCCGAGCACGAAGCTCAGGTAGTTGTCGATGTCGGTGGTCATTTCCGCCCCGAGCGGCGCGTTGTAGTGCGCCATCACGCGGAAGATCGTCGGGAACACGAGGAAGTACGCGAATGCCATCCCGCACAGGAACAGGAAGTAGCTGCTGCCGACGAGCGGCGCGACCAGCTTTTTCTCGTGCTGGTACAGCCCCGGCGCGACGAACGCCCAGATCTGGTACAGCACAATCGGCAGCGCGATCACCAGTGCGACGAGCATCGTGACCTTCATCGGCACGAAGAACGAGCCGGTGACGTCGGTGACGATCATCTTGCCGTCTTTCGGCAGGTTCTCCATCAACGGCCGCGCAAGCAGCCGGAAGATGTCGGGCGCCCAGTAGACGAGCCCGAGGAACACGACGATCACGGCCGCCCCCGCGCGAATGATGCGATCGCGAAGCTCGACGAGATGGGAAATGAAAGTTTCTTCCGGGGCGTCGCCCGGGTTCTGCTGGGGGTCGCTCACACCGGCCCTCGGTAGGATTGACGAGCGAGCATGCGCTCGGCTCAGAAGAAGCGCGTCGGCCGGCGCAGGCTGGCCGGCTGGTGGCGCGCGACGCGCGCGGCGCCCGACTGCACGTGCGTGCGGCGGGTGGTCGCGCGCTTGTACCAGACAGGCGCAGCCGCCTGCTTGACGCGCCAGTTGCGGCGCTTGGGCGCGAGCGCGGCCGTACTGCCGCGCCACGACGGCGCCGCGGGCGTGTCGGAATCATGGGACCCGGTGCTGCCTGACGCTTCGTCAAGGCCGCCAACCGCGGAATGCCACGTGTCGTTCAGTTCCTTTTCGTGCTCGCGCAGGTTGTCGTGAATCGTCGTCTCGACATTGCGCGCGGCCGATTCGAAATCGGTCTTCATCGTCCGCAGCGCGTCGAGTTCGATTTCGCGCGAGACCTCGGCCTTCACGTCGTTGATGTACCGCTGCGCGCGGCCGAACAATGCGCCTGCCGTACGCGCGACGCGCGGCAGGCGCTCGGGGCCGAGCACCACGAGCGCGACGACGCCGATCAGCGCCATCTTCGAAAGACCGAGATCCAGCATCGCGAATGCCTGTCAGCGTGCCGGCGTTACGCCTTGTTCGAATCGGAACGCGTCGTTTCCTTCGCGTTGACGTCGACCGAGCCCGAGCGCGGCAGTTGCTGCGCGTCAGCCGGTGCTTCACCGTCCTTCATGCCGTCCTTGAAACCCTTCACGGCGCTGCCGAGATCGTTGCCGATATTGCGCAGCTTCTTCGTACCGAAAACCAGCGCGACGATCAGCAGCACGATCAGCCAGTGCCAAATGCTCAATCCACCCATGATGAAACCTCTCCTCAACCACGCCGCTACGCGGCGCAAATCGCCGGCAACGTGCCGGCTTCGACTATCGATGCGGGGAAACGCCCCGCGCCGTCAACCCATCCGCTGCCAGGGGCGCGGGCCGGCCAGGATATGCGCGTGCAGGTGGTAGACCTCCTGCCCGCCGCCCGGGCCTGTATTGATCACAGTACGGAAACCGGTTTCGCCACCCGTATAGGCGACGCCGAGCTGGCCAGCGAGACGCGAGACGAGCAGCATCAGCCGGCCGAGCATCGGCGCATCGGTCTCGCTCGCCGCCGACAGCGTCGGCAGGTGCTGGCGCGGAATCACGAGCACGTGCGTCTCGGCCGCCGGGCGGATGTCGCGGAACGCGACGAATTCGTCATCCTCGTGCACCTTCGTGCTCGGGATCTCGCCTGCCGCGATCTTGCAGAACAGGCAATTCGGATCGTGACTCATGTTGCTCCTGCAGACGCCCGAGCGCGGCCGGTCAGAACCAGGCCTGCGGATCGAGCGGCTTGTTGTCGTTCAGGTACAGCCAACCCTTGATGATACGGTACAGCGTCCAGATCCATGTGACAAACATCACTGCGAATCCGATCACCACGAACATCAGCGCGAACCCGATCACGTAGGCGATCAGCGCGCGCCAGAACGTGCGGATCTGCCACTCGAAGTGGGCGGCATACGGCGTGCCGGCCACATCGTCGCGCTTCACGTAGTTGATGATGATCGCGATGATGCCCGTGACGCCACCCGTGAGCCAATGAAACGCGTAGAGGCCGTAGAGCACGTGAGTCAACGTGCGCAGCCCGTTCAGGCGTTCGGCGTCCGCGGCCCCCGGCACCGACGGCGGCGGAAACTGACTTGGCGTATCGGTCATGATGCTACCCCCGTTAGATGACAATTCTTACAGCTTACCGCACTGTGGCCATCCCGCGACAAGGGTCCGTCACCCGCCGTTTTCCTCGCGCTCACGACGCTTGCGCAGGGCCTTCTCCTCGATCCCCGACAGCCCTTCGCGGCGCTCGAGCTCGGCGATCACGTCGGCCGGGCTCAGGTCGAAATGCGACAGCATCACGAGGCAGTGGAACCACAGGTCGGCCACCTCGCCGACCAGCGCGGTCGGCGCGCCGCCCTGGCGCACGTCCTTCGCGGCCAGCACGACTTCCGTCGCCTCTTCGCCGATCTTCTTCAGCACCGCGTCGTCGCCCTTGTGGAACAGGCGCGATACGTACGATTGATCGGGGTCGCCGCCCTTGCGGCTATCGATCACGGCCGCGAGGCGCAGCAGCGTGTCTTCGGTCGATTGCGTCATTTGTAGATGTGTTCGGGATCTTTCAGCACCGGCTCGACCGCGACCCAGTCGCCGCTGTCGACGGTGCCTTCGAATTTCTGGAAGAAGCACGAATGCCGGCCGGTGTGGCACGCGATGCCCGACACCTGCTCGACCTTCAGCAGCACGACGTCCTCGTCGCAATCGAGCCGCACTTCGTGCACGTGCTGCACGTGGCCCGACTCCTCGCCCTTGAACCACAGGCGCTTGCGCGAACGCGAATAGTAGACCGCGCGGTGCGTCTCGATCGTCTTCGCCAGCGCCTCGCGGTTCATCCACGCGAACATCAGCACGTCGTTCGTCGACGCCTCCTGCGCGATCACCGGCACGAGGCCGTTGTCGTCCCAGCGGACCTTGTCGAGCCACGCGGGCAATGCATTCGTTTCCGTATTCATCACAGCCTCACCGGGATGCCCTGGTCGGCCATGAAGCGCTTCGCCTCGCCGACCGTGTGCTCGCCGTAGTGGAAGATGCTCGCGGCCAGCACCGCATCGGCGCGGCCGTCCTTGATGCCGTCGGCCAGGTGCTGCAGCGAGCCGACACCGCCCGACGCGATCACCGGCACCGGCACCGCATCCGACACGCCGCGCGTGAGCGCGAGGTCGAAGCCCGACTTGGTGCCGTCGCGATCCATGCTCGTGAGCAGGATCTCGCCCGCACCGAGCTCGGCCATCTTGCGCGCCCATTCGATCGCGTCGAGGCCCGTGTTCTTGCGGCCGCCGTGCGTGAAGACTTCCCAGCGCGGCGTCTCGCCGTCGGCCGACACGCGCTTCGCGTCGATCGCGACGACGATGCACTGCGAGCCGTACTTGTCGGCCGCGTCGCGCACGAGCTGCGGGTTCGCGACTGCCGACGAATTCATGCTGACCTTGTCCGCGCCCGCGTTCAGCAGGCGCCGCACGTCCTCGACGGCGCGCACGCCGCCGCCGACGGTCAGCGGAATGAAGACCTGCGACGCGACGGCTTCGATGATCGGCAGGATCAGGTCGCGCTGGTCGGACGTCGCTGTGATGTCGAGGAACGTCAGTTCGTCGGCGCCCTGGTCGTCGTAGCGGCGGGCGATCTCGACGGGGTCGCCGGCATCGCGCAGTTCGACGAAGTTGACGCCCTTGACGACACGCCCGGCAGTCACGTCCAGGCAGGGGATGATGCGTTTAGCTAGAGCCATGATGTTGCGCCAAATGCCGCGATGGGACGGCCGGTTGCGGAAAGCCTCGCGCGAGGCTTCCGGTGGGGCCGCCTGCTGGCAGCCCCGGCGAGCGGGACAACCGCGCTTACGCGTTGTCGAGTTCGCCGTTCAGTTCGTCCGCGCGCTTTTGCGCGGCCGCGAAATCGAGATCGCCGGAGTAGATCGCACGGCCGCAGATCACGCCTTCGACGCCGTGCTCTTCCACTTCGCACAGATTCTCGATGTCCGTGAGGTTCGACAGGCCGCCGCTGGCAATCACCGGAATGCCGACCGCCTGCGCGAGCTTCACGGTCGCCTCGATGTTGATGCCCTGCAGCATCCCGTCGCGGCCGATGTCCGTGTAGACGATCGATTCGACGCCGTAGTCCTCGAACTTCTTCGCGAGATCGACCACTTCGTGGCCCGTGAGCTTGCTCCAGCCGTCGGTCGCGACCTTGCCGTCCTTCGCGTCCAGCCCGACGATGATGTTGCCCGCGAACGCGGTGCACGCGTCCTGCAGGAAACCCGGATCCTTCACGGCCGCGGTGCCGATGATCACGTAGGACAGGCCCGCGTCGAGATACTTCTCGATCGTCTCGAGGCTGCGGATGCCGCCGCCGAGCTGTACGGGGATTTCATCGCCGACTTCGTCGAGGATCGCTTCGATCGCCTCGAGATTCTTCGGCTTGCCGGCGAATGCGCCGTTCAGGTCGACCAGATGGAGCCGCCGGGCGCCGAGATCGACCCACTTGCGGGCCATCGCCGCCGGGTCCTCGGAGAAAATCGTGGCCTGGTCCATGTCGCCCTGTTTGAGGCGCACACACTGACCGTCTTTGAGATCGATGGCCGGAATCAGCAACATAGCAATCGGGTGTCGTCGTGGAAGAAGAAAAGAATCCGGCGCGTACCGGCCAATCCGGTACCGCGCCGTCTCGCTAGTTTAGTACAACTCTTTCGGCGCTTAGGCGCGCGAGCCCCGTAAGACGGGCCTCTGCGGCCCGCCGACTGTGGCACGCACGCGACGTTCACGGTTTCCAGTGTACGAAGTTGCGATACAGACGCAACCCGACCTCCGCGCTTTTCTCGGGGTGGAATTGGGTCGCGAAGAGGTTGTCCCGCGCGACCGCGGACGTAAACGGCGCGCCGTAGGCCGTTTCGCCGACCGTATGCGCCGGGTTGTCCGGCGTCACGTAGTAGCTGTGCACGAAGTAGAAATACGCGTCGTCGGGCACGCCGTCCCACAGCGGATGCGGCTGCGACTGGCGCACGCGGTTCCAGCCCATCTGCGGCACCTTGAAGCGCGAGCCGTCGTCCTGCAGGCGGCCGTCGAGTTCGAAACGCACGACCCTGCCGGGCAACAGGCCGAGGCCCTTCGTGTCGCCTTCCGCGCTCCAGTCGAACAGCATCTGCTCGCCGACGCACACGCCGAGCAGCGGCTTCGTGCGCGAGGCCTCGATCACGGCCTCCTGCAGGCCCGACTCGCCGAGGCAGCGCATGCAGTCGGGCATCGCGCCCTGGCCGGGCAGCACGACACGGTCGGCCGCACGGATCGCGGCCGGCGTGTCGACGATCGCCACGTCGGCGGCCGGTTCGGCCTTCTTGAGCGCCTGCGCGACCGAGCGCAGGTTGCCCATCCCATAATCCACAATCGCAATCGAAGTTTTCATCTCAGTGCAGGCAGTAGCGCCCTCAGTCCATTGACGATGAATTCCACCGCCAGCGCCGACAGCATCAGACCCATCAGCCGCGTGGCGATGTTGATGCCCGTGCGGCCGATCCAGTTCGCGATCGGCTCGGCGAGCCGCATCGCGACGAAACACAGAAAAGCCAGGACCGCGCCGATCGCGACCAGCCCGGCCCGTTCATACCAGTGACGCGAGTTCGCCGCGTAGATGATGACCGTGCTGATCGAGCCGGGGCCCGTGAGCAGCGGAATCGCCAGCGGCACGACCGCGATGTTGTCCTTCAGCTCGGCCTCGTGGCGCTCCTCCGGCGTCGATCGCGTGTTGCCGATCTGCGCGTTCAGCATGTTGATCGCCATCAGCAGCATGATGATCCCGCCGCCCACCTAGAGCGACCCGACCGAAATGCCGAAGAAGTCGATGATCTGCTGCCCGAGCAGCGCCGTCACCGTCATCACGCAGAACACCGACACCGACGCGATCCGGATCGTACGCCGCCGCTCGAGGTCCGTCTGCTGCGCCGTCAGGCTCAGGAAGAACGGCACCGCGCCGATCGGGTTGATCAGCGCCAGCAGCGAAATGAACGATTTGAGCAGATCCATCGCAAGCCGGCGCCGCGCGCCGAAGCCGTGAGGTTGTCCTTGACGCTCCGTCCGGTCAGTTCAGGTTCAGAGGCTGCCCTTCGTCGACGGGATCTGCCCCGCCGCACGCTCGTCCAGCTCCACCGCCGCGCGCAGCGCACGGCCGAAGGCCTTGAACACGGTCTCGAGCTGATGGTGCGCGTTGATCCCGCGCAGGTTGTCGATGTGCAGCGTGACGCCCGCATGGTTCACGAAACCGCGGAAGAACTCGATCGACAGGTCGACGTCGAACGTGCCGATCCGCGCACGCGTGAACGGCACGTGGAATTCGAGGCCCGGCCGGCCGGAGAAGTCGATCACGACGCGCGACAGCGCCTCGTCGAGCGGCACGTACGAATGGCCGTAGCGACGGATGCCCTTGCGGTCGCCGATCGCCTTCGCGACGGCCTGCCCGAGCGTGATGCCGACATCCTCGACCGTGTGGTGGTCGTCGATATGCGTATCGCCATGCGCTTCAACCTCGAGATCGACCAGACCGTGTCGAGCGATCTGGTCGAGCATATGGTCGAGGAACGGCACGCCGGTAGCCAGCTTCTGCTGGCCCGTGCCGTCGAGATTGAGCTTCACACGGATCTGCGTTTCGCTGGTATTGCGAACGACTTCCGCCACACGCATGGCAATTCCTTGACTGAGTCGATGTAAATGGGGATTGATCGTTTCGCGCCGCGGCGCCCGCAGGCTCAATCGGGCAGCGCGAGTTTCAAAGCGGCCAGCAGGCGCGCGTTTTCGTCGGGAGAACCGACGGTGAGCCGCACGCATTCAGCCAGCAACGGATGCATTTTACTCACGTTTTTGACCAAAACCCGCTCGGTGAGCAGCGCGTCGAACACGGCGGCCGCGTCCGGCACCCGCACCAGCAGGAAATTGCCGGCGCTCGGGAACACCGTCGCGCCCGGCAGCGCGGCCACCGCCTGCGCGAGACGCGCGCGTTCCGCCCGCAGATCGGCCGCCTGCGCGTCGAGCACGCCGAGGTGGTCGAGCAGGAAATCGGCGGTCGCCTGGGTCAGCACGTTGATGTTGTACGGCGGGCGCACCTTGTCGAATTCGGTCAGCCATGCGGGCGAACCGACCAGATAACCGAGGCGGATGCCCGCGAGGCCGAGCTTCGACACCGTGCGCATCACGACGACGTTGTCGAATTCGGCGGCGCGCGGCAGCCACGAGCGCCCGGCGAACGGCTGGTACGCCTCGTCGATCACGATCAGGCTGTGCCGCGCGGCCGCGACGATCCGTTCGATGTCGGCATCGTCGTACAGCGTGCCGGTCGGGTTGTTCGGATAGGCGAGATAGACGAGCGCCGGACGATGCTCGGCGATCGCCGCGAGCATCGCGTCGACGTCGAGCGTCAGGTCGGCCTTCAGCGGCACGCCGACGAATTCGAGCTGCGCGAGCTTGGCGGACAGTTCGTACATCACGAAGCCCGGCACCGGCGCGAGCACCTTCGCGCCCGGCTTCGCGCAGGCCACCGACATCATGCTGATGATTTCGTCCGAGCCGTTGCCGAGCAGCACGTCGCAGGCGGCCGGCACGCCCATCGCGTGGCGCAGCTTGTCGATCAGCGCGGCCGGGCGCGGCGCCGGGTAGCGGTTCAGCGCGACCTGCGCGAGACGCTCGCCGAGCGCCGCGGCGAGCGGTTCGGGCAGCGGGTACGGGTTCTCCATCGCGTCGAGCTTCACGAATCCGCTCGCGTCCGGCACCGGATAGCTCGTCATCGCGAGCACGTCGCGGCGAATGATGTCTTGTGGCGTCGTCATGATCTCAAGCCGGCGTGCGTCGCGCCGGCGTCAAATGATCGGCAAGGCGGAGGCCGCCGCCCTGCACAGGTGTCTCCAGCCCCGGCCTTCGGGGTGCGGGCCGGGCGGCACATCCGCGCCTGCCCCGGCCCCGCGCTGCGTGCGCTCAGTTCTTCATCCGGAATTCGGCGCTCTTCGCGTGCGCCTGCAGCCCCTCGCCATACGCGAGTTCGGATGCGATCTCGCCGAGCGTCTGCGCGCCTTCGGCGCTGACCTCGATCAGGCTCGAGCGCTTGATGAAGTCGTACACGCCGAGCGGCGACGAGAAACGGGCGGTGCGCGACGTCGGCAGCACGTGGTTCGGGCCCGCGCAGTAGTCGCCGAGGCTCTCGCTCGTGTAGCGGCCGAGGAAGATCGCGCCCGCATGGCGGATCTGCTGGCCCCATTGCTGCGGCTCCAGCGCGGAAATTTCCAGGTGCTCGGGCGCGATGTCGTTCGCGATCCGGCAGGCTTCGGCCATGTCGCGCACCTTGATCAGCGCGCCGCGGCCTTCGAGCGACGCGCGGATCACGTCCTGGCGCGGCATCGACGGCAGCAGCTCGTTGATCGCCTTCTCGACGCGCTCGAGGAACGCACCGTCCGGACACAGCAGGATCGACTGCGCGAGCTCGTCGTGCTCGGCCTGCGAGAAGAGATCCATCGCGACCCAGTTCGGGTCGGTCGTGCCGTCGCACAGCACGAGGATTACCGACGGCCCGGCGATCATGTCGATGCCGACCGTGCCGAACACGCGGCGCTTCGCCGACGCGACGTACGCATTGCCGGGGCCGCAGATCTTGTCGACGGCCGGCACCGTCGCCGTGCCGTACGCGAGCGCGCCAACCGCCTGCGCGCCGCCGATCGTGAACACGCGATCGACGCCGCCGAGCAGCGCCGCGGCGAGCACGAGGTCGTTCTTCACGCCGTCCGGCGTCGGCACGACCATCACGATCTCGCCGACGCCCGCGACGCGCGCGGGAATCGCGTTCATCAGCACCGACGACGGATACGCCGCCTTGCCGCCCGGCACGTACAGGCCGACGCGGTCGAGCGGCGTGATCTTCTGGCCGAGCACCGTGCCGTCGCTTTCCGTGTACTGCCAGCTATGCGTGCCGCACTCGATCTTCTGCTTCTCGTGGTACGCGCGCACCCGCGCGGCCGCCGCTTCCAGCGCCGCGCGCGCCTTCGGCGCGAGGCCGTCGAGCGCCGTCTGCAGCGCGTCCTGCGGCAGCTCCAGCGCGGCGACGCTGTTCGCGCTCAGCCGGTCGAAGCGGTTCGTGTATTCGAGCACCGCGGCGTCGCCGCGCGACTTCACGTCGGCGAGGATCTGCGCGACCGATTGCTCGATCGCCGCGTCTTCGCTTGCCTCGAATGCGAGCAGCGCGCGCAGCTCGGCGCCGAAGCCTTCGCTCGTCGAATCGAGCTTGCGGATGGTGATGGACATGGGAGTTCCGTTACGGTGATGCGCTCAACCGCCATTCTGCGACGCGCGTTCGAACGCGTCGAGGATCGGCTTGAGTGCCGTGCGCTTCAACTTCAGCGCAGCCTGGTTCACGACGAGGCGCGACGAGATCGCCATGATCTCCTCGACCTCGACCAGATTGTTCGCCTTCAGCGTGCCGCCCGAGCTGACGAGGTCGACGATCGCGTCGGCCAGCCCCACCAGCGGTGCGAGTTCCATCGATCCGTACAGCTTGATCAGGTCGACGTGCACGCCCTTCGCGGCAAAGTGTTCGCGCGCCGTTTCGACGTACTTCGTCGCGACGCGCAGCCGCGCGCCCTGGCGCACGGCGCTCGCGTAATCGAAGCCGGCCGATACGGCCACCGACATCCGGCAGCGCGCAATGTTCAGGTCGATCGGCTGGTACAGGCCCGAGCCGCCGTGCTCGACCAGCACGTCCTTGCCGGCCACGCCGAAATCGGCCGCGCCGTATTCGACATAGGTCGGCACGTCGCTCGCGCGCACGATGATCACGCGCAGGTCCGGGTTCGTCGTCGGCAGGATCAGCTTGCGCGACGTTTCCGGATCCTCCGTCACCTGCACGCCGGCGGCGGCGAGCAGCGGCAGGGTTTCCTCGAAAATCCGGCCCTTCGACAACGCAAGGGTCAACGGCGGGGTCAGCGGCGCGGTCATGCTTGGCTCCCGGAAAGGCGGCGCACGTTCGCGCCGACAGCGGTCAGTTTGGCTTCCATGCGGTCGTAGCCGCGGTCCAGGTGATAGATGCGGTCGACGAGCGTTTCGCCGTCGGCACGCAGCCCGGCGATCACGAGGCTCGCCGACGCACGCAGGTCGGTCGCCATCACGTTCGCGCCCGACAGCTTCTCGACGCCCGTCACGAGTGCGGTGTTGCCGTCGATCGTGATGTTCGCGCCGAGCCGGTTCAACTCCTGCACGTGCATGAAGCGGTTCTCGAAAATGGTTTCGACGACCTGCGCGGTGCCCGTCGCGACCGTATTGAGGGCCATGAACTGCGCCTGCATGTCGGTCGGGAACGCCGGGTATTCCGACGTGCGGATCGTGACCGCCGACGGCCGGCGGTCCATCTTCACGCGCAGCCAGCTGTCGCCTTCCTCGATCGACACGCCGGCTTCGCGCAGCTTGTCGATCACCGCGTCGAGGATGTGCGGGCGCACGCCCGTCAGCATCACGTCGCCGCCCGCCGCCGCGACCGCGCACAGGAACGTGCCGGCCTCGATGCGGTCGGGGATCACCGAATGGCGCGCGCCGTGCAGCCGCTCGACGCCCTGGATCACGAGGCGATCGGTGCCGATGCCGTCGATTTTCGCGCCCATCGCGACCAGCAAGTGTGCGAGATCGCTCACTTCCGGCTCGCGCGCCGCGTTTTCGATCACCGTCTCGCCATCTGCCAGCGTCGCGGCCATCAGCAGGTTCTCGGTGCCCGTCACCGTGATCATGTCGGTCACGATGCGCGCGCCCTTCAGCCGCTTCGCACGCGCTTCGATGAAGCCGTGCTCGATGCTGATCTCGGCACCCATCGCCTGCAGGCCCTTGATGTGCTGGTCGACCGGCCGCGCGCCGATCGCGCAGCCGCCCGGCAGCGACACCTTCGCCTCGCCGAAACGTGCGAGCAGCGGCCCGAGCACGAGGATCGACGCGCGCATCGTCTTCACGAGCTCGTACGGCGCGACGAGGTTGTCGACGCGCGACGCGTCGAGCTGCACGCGGCAGCCGTCGGTCTCGCTCTTTACGCCCATCTGGTTCAGCACCTTCAGCGTGGTGCGCACGTCTTTCAGGTTCGGCACGTTGTCGAGGTCGACCGGATCGGCGGTGAGCAGCCCCGCGCACAGGATCGGCAGCGCGGCATTCTTCGCGCCCGACACGACGATCTCGCCCGACAGGCGGTGGCCGCCTTCGATCACGAGCTTGTCCATCCCATGGCCATGCGATTCCCCGTTGGCGGCCGGGTGTGCCGTGGCGACGCTCTGGACGGCGTCGCGCTCGTTGACGGTGACTTGCACTCAGTGAGTTCCGGTTATGCGTTCTGCCATTCGGCGGGCGTCAGCGTCTTCATGCTGAGCGCGTGAATTTCCTGCTTCATGCGATCGCCGAGCGCCGCGTAGACGAGCTGGTGCCGCTGGATCGGGCGCTTGCCTTCGAAGGCCGCCGACACGATCGTCGCGAAGAAATGCTGGCCGTCGCCTTCGACTTCCAGATGCGTGCAGGCGAGACCGCCGGCGATGTATTGCTTGACCTGTTCGGGAGTCGGCAACATGGTGTAAGGCTCCTGTCGGCGCGCGCCGCCTGGATGGCGGCCGCTGCCTGTCGATATCAATGACGCAGTTTGTAGCCGGTCGCGAGCAGCCGCATCGCGATCAGCGCGAGCAGCACGAAGAAACCGGTGACGATCGCGAGGCTCGCGAACGGGTTGATGTCGGACGCGCCGAAGAACCCGAAACGGAAGCCGTCGATCATGTAGAAAAACGGATTGAGACGCGAGATCTCGCGCCACACGGGCGGCAGCGAATGCGTCGAATAGAACACACCGGACAGGAACGTCAGCGGCATGATCAGGAAGTTCTGGAACGCGGCGAGCTGGTCGAACTTCTCGGCCCAGATCCCGGCGATCAGGCCGAGCGTGCCGAGGATCGCCGAGCCGAGCAGCGCGAACGCAATGATGAACAGCGGCGCCGCGAAATGCATCGGGATAAACCAGATCGTCACGACGAACACGCCCGTGCCGACCGCGAGGCCGCGCACCACGGACGCGAGCACGTACGCGCCGAAGATGTCGCGGTACGACAGCGGCGGCAGCAGCATGAACACGAGATTGCCGGTGATCTTCGACTGGATCAGCGACGACGAGCTGTTCGCGAACGCGTTCTGCAACACGCTCATCATCACGAGGCCCGGCACGAGAAAACTCACGTACTCGACGCCCGGATACACCTCGACGCGGCCCGACAGCGCGTGGCCGAAGATCGTCAGGTACAGCAGCGCCGTCACGATCGGCGCGAGCACCGTCTGGAACGACACCTTCCAGAAACGCAGCAGCTCCTTGTAGAACAGCGTTTGAAACCCGCTCATGCCAGTCCCTCGATCACCTCGGCCCCGTTCATCACCTGGACGAACACGTCTTCGAGGTCGGCCTTGCGGACCTCGATCTCGTCGAATGTGCAGCCCGCCGCGCGGCATTGCGCGAGGATTCGCTCGACATCGTCGTAGCTCGTCAAGCGCAGCAGGTGCTCGCCCGGCGCGCGCGCGGCCGGATCGGTCTCCAGCCCGCGCAGCTCGGTGGGCAGCGCGCCCGTTGCCAGCCGCAGGTACAGCTGCAGCCCGGCGAAGCGGCGCAGGAGCGCGTCGGTGCGGTCGAGCGCGACGACTTCGCCACGGCGCAGCATCGCGATGCGGTCGCACAGCGACTCGGCTTCCTCGAGGTAGTGGGTGGTCAGCACGATCGTGTGACCTTCGCGGTTCAGGCGCGAGATGAATTTCCACAGCGTCTGGCGCAGCTCGACGTCGACGCCGGCGGTCGGCTCGTCGAGCACGATCACGGGCGGCCGGTGCACGAGCGCCTGCGCGACCAGCACGCGGCGCTTCATCCCGCCGGACAGCGCGCGCATGTTCGCGTCGGCTTTCTCGGTGAGGTCGAGATTGGCCATCACCTCGTCGATCCAGTCGTCGTTGCGGCGCAGCCCGAAATAGCCGGACTGGATCCGCAGCGTCTCGCGGACGGTGAAGAACGGGTCGAACACGAGTTCCTGCGGCACGACACCGAGCGCACGGCGCGCGCCACGGAAGTCCTTGACGACGTCGTGACCGCGCACCGAGATACTGCCTTCGTCGGCCCGGGCGAGCCCGGCGAGGATACTGATGAGCGTGGTCTTGCCTGCGCCGTTGGGGCCGAGCAGACCGAAAAACTCGCCTTCCTCGACCGACAGGCTGACGCCCTTGAGCGCCTGAAGCGATTTGTAGCGCTTCTTGACGTGACGGATTTCTATGGCTGACATGACTGTGCGCGGCGCAAGGGCCGCGACGCCTATTCTGTGCTTGCTGCGAATGAAAATGGGGGCCGGACGCCGATTGGCTGCCCCGCAAAACGCTTGATTATAGGGCAAACCGGCAGGTGGAGCCGGTGCCGGAGGCACGCGGCCTGAAGCGTGCGCGCGCCGGCTGGCGCGGCAGGCTCCGGTCGGACAGGGTCAATGTCGCCCGGTGCCTTCGATGAGCGCGTCGACGCCGTAGGCGCGCGCGAGGCTGGCGAGCTTCGGGGGGAGATTGAGGATGTCGAGGGTCGCGCCGCGCGCCTTGGCGGCACGTTGCCACGCGAGCAGCACGGCGAGCGCGGACGAGTCGAACTGCGTCAGCGCTGCGCAATCGACGGCGGTCGCGCCCGCGCCGATGCGCGCAAGACCGTCCGCGAGCGCGGACTTCGCGCTCGCGACGGTCAGCGAGGAGCCGGCTTCAAAACCGCTCACGACGCTTGCTTGCCGGCGGCAAGTTGCTGGTTGCGCTGCGTGAGGAACTGGATCAGGCCGTCCACGCCGCTTTGCTGGATCTTCTCGTTGAACTGCTGCTGGTACGTCTGGATCAGCCATGCGCCGAGCACGTTCAGGTCATACACCTTCCAGCCGTTCGCCGTCTTGTACAGGCGGTAGTCGATCTGGACCGGCTGGCCGTTGTTCATCGCGACCGTCTTGACCACGACGTCGGTATCGGCCGAATCGGCACGGAACGGCGGGTACTGGATCTGCTGGTCCGGCTTCAGCTGCGCCAGCGCGCCCGAATACGTGCGGATCAGCAGCAGCTTGAACTGCTCCTGAACCTGCTGCTGCTGTTCGGCCGTCGCCGTGCGCCAGTTGCGGCCCATCGCGAGCTGCGTGGTGCGGCGGAAATCGGTGTACGGCAGGATGTCCTTGTTGACGATCGAGATGATGCGGTTGGTGTCGCCCTGCTTGATCGTCTGCTGCTTGACTTCGTCGAGCACCTGCTGCGTCGCCGTCTTGATCAGCGCCTGCGGGTTCGACTGGTCGACTTGCGCGTGGGCTGCGCTGCCGAACGAGAACAGCGCCGCGAAAACGGGGATCAGGAACAGTTTTTTCATCATAGTGACCTGCATGAATAAGTCGATGCGAAGGTTGGAGCAGGTAGCTTACGCGCAAGTTCGCGCACGCTACCGACTGAATCGTTTCCGGCTGTAACGAATGTAAATCCGTCAGTGCAGACGAATGCTCGGGAAGCGGAACCCGCCCGGCGACGGCGGCGCCACCTGCATCGGCGGCACGTTCGTCTCGCTGGCCGGGTTCGGCGATTCGGCCGCGCCCGATGCGCCTGCCGGCGCCGTCGCGCCGCCCACCGCTGCCGCGCCCGCCGTTCCGGCCGCGCCGGCTGCCGCCGGTGCCGCGCCGTCGTCCGGCAGGTCGTACTTCGGCAGCGCGTCGTTGCTCGACGTCGCGGCCGCCTCGCCGCGCGCGTTGCTGATCAGCATCTGGCGGCGCTGCAGGTACGCGTTACGCACGAACGAATACTTGTCGAGTGCCGCGGCATCCAGCACGTCGCCCGCGCCGAGCAGGTTCGAACGCGTGTTGACGAGGTTGACGCCGAACAGGCCCCAGCTCAGGCCATCCGGCTTCACGTAGGTGAGCGGGTTGCCGACGTAGTCGACGCCCAGGCCGGCCGTGTCGCGCAGCGTGCTCGGGCCGAGCAGCGGCAACACCAGATACGGGCCCGACGGCATACCGTAGCGGCCCATCGTGATCCCGAAGTCGGCCGTGTGCTTCGGCAGCTTCGCGATCGTCGCGACGTCGAACAGGCCGCCGACGCCGAACACCGTATTGATCACGACGCGCATGATGTCGCCGACGCCGTCCGCGATCCGCAGCTGCACGATGTTGTTCGCCGCGATGTAGACGTCGCCGATGTTCGAGAAGAAGTTCGTCACGCTGTCGCGAACCGGCTGCGGCACCACGTACTGGTAGCCCTTCGCGACCGGCTTCAGCGCATACGTATCGACCGTGTCGTTGAACTTATACATCGTCCGGTTGAAGCCTTCGAGCGGATCGCCCTTGGTCGGCGTCTGCACGGTCGCGCAGCCGCTCAACGCGGCGACTGCCGCTATCGCCAGCGCGGCGTGCCTGATGCGGATCGTCTGCATGGTCATTACCCTCTTCTAATCTCTCGTGTGGTTATTGGGCCGCGGCACCGGACGCGGCGGGCGCAGCGGACACCGCCGACGCCGGCACCGCCACCGGTGCAGGCGCGGCCGGCGCGCCGGCTGCCGGCTTCGCACCGCCCGCATCGGCGGCCTTGCTGTAAAGGAACTGGCCGATCAGGTTCTCGAGGACGATCGCCGATTGCGTCATCGTGATCGTATCGCCCGACTTCAGCATTTCGGTGTCGCCGCCCGGATCGAGGCCGATATATTGCTCGCCGAGCAGGCCCGACGTCAGGATCTTCGCCGACGAATCCTTCGGGAACTGATACTGGCCGTCGACATCGATCGTGACAAGCGCCTGGTACGTGTTCGTGTCGAAACCGATCGCCTTCACGCGGCCGACCACGACGCCCGCGCTCTTCACGGCCGCGCGCGGCTTCAGGCCGCCGATATTGTCGAATTTCATCTTCACCGAGTAGGTCGGCTGAAACGAAAACGAGCTCATGTTGCCGACCTTCAGCGCCAGGAACAGCACCGCAAGGAAGCCCACCACCACGAACAGGCCGACCCAGAAGTCGAGAGCAGTCTTTTTCATCGTCATCCCAAAATTTGGCTTGGCTGAGGCTTAGCTGAACATCAGCGCGGTCAGCAGGAAATCGAGGCCGAGTACGGCGAGCGACGCGAACACGACCGTCTTGGTCGTCGCGCGCGACACGCCCTCGGGCGTGGGCTTCGCTTCATACCCTTGAAACAGTGCAATGAAGGTCACGGCGAACCCGAACACGATGCTCTTGATCACGCCGTTGCCGACGTCGGCCCAGACCTGGACCCCGCCCTGCATCTGCGACCAGAACGCACCCGGATCGACGCCGATCAGCACGACACCGACGAAGTAACCGCCGAGCACGCCGACCGCGTTGAAGATCGCGGCCAGGAGCGGCATCGCGATGATGCCCGCCCACAGGCGCGGCGCGATCACGTTCTTGATCGGGTCCACCGCCATCATCTCGAGCGCGGTGAGCTGCTCGCCGGCTTTCATCAGACCGATCTCCGCCGTGAGCGACGTGCCCGCGCGGCCCGCGAACAGCAGCGCGGTGACGACCGGCCCGAGCTCACGCACGAGCGACAGCGCGACCAGCAGGCCGAGCGCCTGCTCGGAACCGTAGCGGTTCAGCGTGTAGTACCCCTGCAGGCCGAGCACGAAGCCGACGAACAGCCCCGACACGGCGATGATCACGAACGAATAGTTGCCGAGGAAGTGGATCTGCTTCGTGACCAGCCGCGGCCGGCGCAGCAGCGGGAAGAATTCCAGCACGAGGCGCACGAACAGCCGCGTGCCGTAGCCCGCGCGCTCGAGGCCGCCGATGACGTAACGTCCGATCGCGCTGATCATGCGCGTCCTCCGCCGAGCCCGAAATCCGCCGCCAGCGGCGGGCTCGTGTAATGAAATTTGAACGGGCCGTCCGGCGCGCCGTCGATGAACTGCCGCACGCTCGGATCGGTCGACGCGCGCAGCTCGTCGGGCGTACCCTGCGCGAGCACGCCGCCGTTGGCCAGGAAATACACGTAGTCGGCGATCGCGAACGATTCCGGAACGTCGTGCGTGACGAGGATCGACGTGGCACCCAGCGCCTGGTTCAGCGTGCGGATCAGGTTCGCGGTGATGCCGAGCGAGATCGGATCGAGGCCGGCGAACGGCTCGTCGTACATGATGAGCTGCGGATCGAGCGCGATCGCGCGCGCCAGCGCGATGCGGCGCGCCATCCCGCCCGACACCTCGGACGGCATCAGGTCGCGCGCGCCGCGCAGGCCGACCGCGTTGAGCTTCATCAGCACGAGGTCGCGGATCAGGTCTTCGGGCAAGTCGGTATGCTCGCGCAGCGCGAACGCGACGTGCTCGAACACCGACATGTCGGTGAACAACGCGCCGAACTGGAACAGCATGCCCATCTTGCGGCGCAGCGCATACAGGCCGTCGCGCGTTTGCGCGCCGACATCGGCGCCGTCGAACAGTACCTGGCCGCGGCGCGCACGCACGAGGCCGCCGATCAGGCGCAGCACGGTCGTCTTGCCGCAACCCGACCCGCCCATGACCGCGACGACCTGCCCACGCCCGAAGCGCAGGTTCAGGTTGGACAGGACGAGGCGGTCGCCGTAGCCAAAGTCGACGTCGCGAAGTTCCAGCAGGGTCTCGGTAGGAGTGGGGCTCACGGAGCTGACAGTCCTTTTACGCAGAACGCCGAATTATAGGGCCTGCATTGGAATGATGTCGTGACGCCGTTCCGGGCCCTGCGGTCAATGATTGTCAAATTGTCCGGGAAAACATTGCTGCAATGCAACAACGGCAGCCCGATAGTCGGCCGCGCCCGTCACCGCACTGACCACCGCGACACTGCCGACACCCGTCGCCAGCACGGCCGGCAGCGCGTCGAGCCCCACCCCGCCGATCGCGACGAGCGGCGCCCGCGCCCCCGCGAAGCGTGCATAGCGGGCAATCCGCGCCAGGCCCTGCGGCGGCGCGGCGACGGCCTTGGTCGCGGTCGCAAACACGGGGCCGAGCGCGAGGTAGCTCGGGCGCTCGTGCAATGCGCGCAACATTTCGTAATAACCGTGGCTCGAAAGTCCGAGCCGCAGGCCTGCGCGCGCGATCGCGGCCAGATCGGCCGTTTCGAGATCTTCCTGGCCCAGATGAACGCCGTACGCCCCCTCTTCCACGGCGATCTGCCAGTGATCGTTGATGAACACGCGCGCATCGGGATGGCGGCGCCCGGCCGCGACCGCGCGTGCGATTTCCCGCCGCAACGTGTCCGGCGTCGCGCCTTTCACGCGCAGTTGCACGGTCCGCACACCGCAATCGAGCACGCGCTCGACCCATTCGGCGTCCGGCACGACCGGATAGAGGCCGAGCTGCGCGGGGCACGGCGCGAACGCGGGCTCCGGCGCGGCCGGCAGCCCGGCGACACGCGGAAACCGCGCGGCGTCGACCGGCCACGCATCGGCGGCGCGCGTTTCGTCGCCGTCGCGCCAGGCCAGCGCCAGCACCAGCGCGTCGACCGGCGCAAAGCCGCAGTCGAGGAACGCGGCGAGCGCGGCAATCCAGTCGTCCGCGAGCGGGTGCGCGGCGTCGAGCGCGTAGCGCGCGCCCGCCGTGTGCAGCACCGCACCCTGCTCGTCGAATTCGATCGCGACCGCGCCCGGCGCCGCGGGCCGCGACGCGGCCGACGCGCGTGCCTGCGCGGCGCGGTCGCCGGCCGATACGATCAGCACGTCGCCGTCGGCCGGCGCGTCGGGCACCGCGACGCAAAGCCGCCACGGCGCGGCGGCGCCCGGCCAGTCACCCAGCCGGGCGCGAATCCGTTCGGCCGCTTCGGCCAGTTCGTCGGCCGGCGGCCAGAATGCATCGGCGAAACGCACGCTCATGCGCCGCCCCCGTCCTGGTGCCAGAACGGCATCCCGACGACCGGCGTGCTGGCGTGCGCAGTCTCGCGCGCGTCCATCGGCCCGGCGAGATACGCGGCACGGCCGGCCTCGACGCCCTGCGCGAACGCACGCGCCATGATCTCCGGGTGCGTAGCCTGCGACACGGCGGTGTTCAGCAACACGCCGTCGAAGCCCCATTCCATCACCTGGCACGCGTGCGACGGCACGCCGAGCCCGGCGTCGACGATCAGCGGCACGTCCGGCAGGCGCTCGCGCAGCACGCGCAGCCCGTACGGGTTCACGACGCCCTTGCCGGTGCCGATCGGCGCGCCCCACGGCATCAGCGCCTCGCAGCCGGCGTCGAGCAGGCGCCGGCCGATCACGAGATCCTCGGTGCAGTACGGCAGCACCTTGAAACCGTCCTTGACCAGTTGCGCGGCCGCCTCGATCAGGCCGACCGGGTCGGGCTGCAGCGTGTAGTCGTCGCCGATCAGCTCGAGCTTGATCCAGTCGGTGCCGAACACCTCGCGCGCCATGTGCGCGGTCGTCACGGCTTCGGCGACGGTCTGGCAGCCGGCCGTGTTCGGCAAGAGCGGCACCGCGTGGCGCTTGAGCAGGTCGAAGAAGCCGGCTTCGGCCGTGCCGCCCGTCATCTGGCGGCGCAGCGCGACCGTCACCATCCCGGGGCGCGACGCGGCGATCGAATCGGACAGCGACTGCAGCGACGGATAGCGCGACGTGCCGATCAGCACGCGGCTTGCGAAGGTTTCGCCGTACAGCGTCAGCGCGTCGGCGGAGGTGAGGGACGTCATGTCGTTTTCCTGAAAGTGCGGGGACGAACCGGCGGCGCTCAGCCGCCCGCGACCGGGTGCACGACGTCGAGCTTGTCGCCCGCCGCGAGTGCGCGCGCCGCGTGCTGCGTGCGCGCGACGAAGTTGCCGTTCAGCGCGACCGCGTACGGCGGACGCGCGCCGTACGCGGCGAGCGCGTCGGCCACCGTTGCGCCGTCGGGCAACGTCAGGTTCTGTTGGTTGATCTGGATGTCCATGAGGCTTCGTCGAATTCGGTCGGCGGTGCGCGTCAGGCCGGCTGGCGCGCGTCGTTGCGGTGATGAAGGAGCGTCGGCCAGCGTTCGGCGTCGCGCCACGCGGCGAATGCGTCGGGATCGCCGAACACGCCGCCGAGCGCGGCTTCGGCAAGCGCGACGGCCGCGTGCGCGACTTCCGGCGCGATCATGAAGCCGTGCCGGTACAGGCCGTTGACGGCGAGCGTCGACGCACCATCCCAGATCACCGCCGGGCGATGATCGGGCAGCGTCGGCCGGCACTGCGCATTGAGTTCCAGGATGCGCGCCTCGCCGAACGCCGGATGCACGGAAAACGCCGCGCTCAGCAGTTCGAGCGCGGAGCGCACGCTGACGGGCGACATGTCCTCGCCCTCCACCTCGGTCGCGCCGATCACGTAGAGATCGTCCTGCTTCGGTGCGATGTAGAGCGGGTAGCGCGGATGCAGCAGCCGCACGGGCCGGGTGAGCCCGATGCCGGGCGCGTGCACGCGCGCGACTTCGCCGCGGATGCCGCGCAACGCGGGCAGCGCGGGTTTCGCGCCGAGCCCGCGGCAATCGATCGTGAAATGCGCGGCGGGCAGGTTCGCATCGTCGATCGTGACGTGCCAGTGCAGGTCGACGCCGCGCTCGGCGAGGCCGGCCGCGAGCGCGCGCAGCGCCTGGCGATTGTCGAGCTGGCCTTCGTTCGGCAGCAGCAGGCCGCGCGCGAAGCGGCCCGCGAGCACCGGCTCGGCCGCGTCGACCTGCGCGCCGGCGAGAGTCACGAAACCGCTGTCGAACAGGCCGGCCGGCGCGTTCGCGCGCACGCGCCGCTCGAACAGCGGCGCCTCCGCGCGGTCCGCGTGATGCCAGACGACGAGCGTGCCGTGATGCTGGAAGAAAACGGGTTCGGGCAGTTCCGCGAGCCACTGCGGCCAGCGCGCGAGCGACGCGGCGCCGAGCTCGGTGATCAGCAGCTCCGCGCTCGCCGCTTCCGCGAGCGGTGCGAGCATGGCGGCCGCGATCCACGCGGCCGACTGCTCGCCGTCCGGGCCGCCGCGCTCGTAAAGCGCGACGCGATGGCCGTCGCCTGCGAGCCGCCATGCGATCAGGCGGCCGACGAGGCCGCCGCCGAGCACCGCGAAATCGGGGTGGGTGTCCCGGACGTTCATCGCGCCCCCTCCGCGCGGGCGCGCCCGACGAACGTCGACGCGCACGCGCCGCCGCATGCGAACGCACGCGACATCGGGCCGGGAACCATGCAAAAGACTGAAGATTGTGCGGTCATCATTCCTTCCGTAACGCGCAATGCGCGTACCCAAAAGGACGAAACCGGCAGCAAAGGCCGGCCGGGCGGGACTCGGGCGCTGACCATGTGGGATGGCAGCCAGCGCGACCCGGCGGGATCAGAAACTTCCCTCGCCGGTATTACCCGGATCGGGTGCGAAGGGTCTTTCTCAGCCTCATTGCGCTGCCCGGAACATCCGCCGGCCGCGCTACAAAGCACCCCTGTTTCGTCGTCGGCCATTAGACCATAAAAGCGGAAAGCGCCGCAAACTGTCCCCCTTGCGGCAAATTCGCCGTCGTGCCGCGCCGCTCTGGCACAATGCCCGCAGGCCGGCCGCACGAGCGGCCGGTTGCCGCGTCACCGCCGGCCTTAAGTGCCGTTTAAGACACGCGGGCGACCATCCGGACGCCCGCCGTCAGTCGGCGCCGCGTCCCGGCATGCCGTATCGCGGCGCGCGCCCGGCTTCGCCCGGCCCGCGCGCCGGCTACTCATCAGGAAGCACATGACCCAATCGATCGATCCCGTCCGCTCCGCCTCCGACGCGCCGCAGGACGAGCGCCCGGTATCCGCATGGAGCCTCATCAAGCCCTACTGGGTATCGTCCGAATGGAAAATCGCATGGGGCCTGCTGGTCGCGATCATCGCGATCAACCTCTGCGTGGTCTGGATCAACGTCCGGCTCAACAAGTGGAACGCGGAGTTCTACAACGCGCTGCAGTCGAAGGACGTCCACGACTTCCCGAACCTGCTGATGCAGTTCTCCGCGCTCGCGTTCGCGTTCATCATCCTCGCCGTGTACGGCCGCTACCTGCGGCAGATGCTCGGCTTCCGCTGGCGCCAGTGGCTCACCGACCGTTTTCTCGGCCAGTGGCTCGGCGATCGCGCGTTCTACCGGATCGAACGTGACCGTCTCGCCGACAACCCCGACCAGCGGATCACCGACGACCTTCAGTCGTTCTCGACGACCACGCTCGCGCTGTCGCTCGACCTGCTGTCGACGGTCGTCACGCTCGTGTCGTTCATCACGATCCTGTGGTCGCTCGCCGGCGCGCTGACGCTCTCGCTCGGCGCGACGCCGATCACGATCCCCGGCTACATGGTGTGGGCGGCGGCACTGTACGCGGTGGTCGGCTCGCTGATCATCCAGAAGGTCGGCCACCCGCTCGTGTCGATCAACTACCAGCAGCAGCGCGTCGAGGCCGACTTCCGCTTCGGGCTGATCCGCGTGCGCGAGAACGCCGAGCAGATCGCGTTCTACGACGGCGAGAAGACCGAGACCGGCAACGCGCAAAACCTCTTCATGCGCATCCGCGACAACTGGTGGCGCGTGATGAAGTACACGAAGCGGCTCACGTTCGTGCTGAGCTTCTACGGGCAGATCGCGATCATCTTCCCGCTCGTCGTCGCCGCGCCGCGCTATTTCGCGGGCGCGTTCTCGTTCGGCGTGCTGATGCAGATCTCGTCCGCGTTCGGCACCGTCAGCGATTCGTTCTCGTGGTTCATCAACAGTTACTCGACCCTCGTCGAATGGCGCGCCACCGTCAACCGTCTGCGCGAATTCAAGCGCGTGATGGGCACGTCGCACCTGAAGGAAAGCCTGTCGCCCGCGACCGAGCACGGCGGCATCAACCTGCATTACGTCGACGCCGCGAAGCTGTCGACGTCGTCGCTCAAGCTCGCGCTCCCGAACGGCAACGCGCTCGCGAACATCGGCAGCGTCACGATCGAGCCCGGCTCGCGCTGGCTCGTGATCGGCAAGTCGGGTTCCGGCAAGAGCACGTTCATGCGCGCGCTCGCGGGGCTCTGGCCGTTCGGCGACGGCGCGATCGATGCGCCGGTCGGCGCGCGGATGATGTTCGTGCCGCAAACGAGCTATCTGCCGATCGGCACGCTGAAGGCCGCGCTCACCTATCCGGCGACAGCCGACGCGTTCAGCGACGAAGCCTGCCGCGACGCGCTGCGCGCATGCCGCCTCGACGATTATGCCGAGCGCCTCGACGAGACCGCGCACTGGACCCGCGTGCTGTCGCCGGGCGAACAGCAGCGCCTTGCCGGCGCGCGCGTGCTGCTGCACAAGCCCGACTTCCTGTTCCTCGACGAAGCGACGAGCGCGCTCGACGCCGACAACGAGGCGCGCCTGTACCACCTGTTCGCCGAACGGCTGCCGAAGGCCGCGATCGTCAGCATCGCGCACCGCGAGTCGCTGGCCGCGTTCCACGTCGGCACGATCAACGTCGAGCGCGTGAACGACAGCGACAAGGTCGCCGCGTGAGGCCGCGCGCCGCGCACGTCGCCCGGATCGCGCTGATCACCGGCGCCGGCTCGGGGATCGGCGCGGCACTCGCGCGGCGGCTCGCGGCGCCCGGCATCGCACTCGCGCTGCACGCACGCGGCGCGGACGAAGCGGCTCGCGCGCGGCTCGCCGAAGTCGCCCGCACGTGCACGGCGGCCGGCGCGGAGTGCGTCACGCTCACCGGCGATCTCGGCGAGCCGGGCGTGGCCGCGTCGCTCGTCGATGCCGCCGCCACGCGCTTCGGCGGGCTCGATCATCTCGTCGCCAACGCCGGCTTCGCCGCGCGGCAATCCTTTTCCGGTCTTTCTTCTGACGCGCTCGCGTCCGCCTTCGCGGCGATGCCCGGCGCGTTCTCCGCGCTCGCGGGCCGCGCGCGGCCGCTGCTCGAGGCGTCGGCCGCGCCGCGGATCGTCGCGGTCAGTTCGTTCGTCGCGCACCGCTACCGCGCAGACGCGCCGTTCGCGGCCACCGCCGCCGCGAAGGCCGCGCTCGAATCGCTCGTGCGCACCGCCGCCGCCGAATTCGCCGCGCGCAGCATCACCGTCAACGCGGTCGCGCCGGGCTTCACGCGCAAGGACCACGGGCCGAGCGCCGGCAACGCCGACGCGTGGGCGCAGGCCGAACAGGCGACACCGCTCGGCCGGATCGCCGAACCCGACGACGTCGCCACGCTGATCGCGTTCCTGCTGTCGGATGCGGCGCGACAGATCACCGGGCAGATCGTCCACATCGACGGCGGCCTGACGCTCTGAATCGAGCGGCCGTACGTCGTGCGGACGCACGGGAGGTCGCTGCCACCGACGTTGGCGTGGCACGCGAGCGCGATCGGCGCTCGCACGTTCCCGGGACACCCGCCGTTCCACGCCGCCCTCCCACCCTCGCCGCCCGCCGCGCCCTCGCTCCCGTCTTTTTGGCGCCCCGCTCCCCGCCCGTAAAATAACCGTCACGCGGCAGCGCGAGACAGGACGAGACAACAGGGGGACGGCAAGCATGCAGGCATTCCAGTGGTTCGACGAGCTGTCGACACGCGAACGCAGGACGCTGTATGCCGGATTCGGCGGCTACGCGGTCGATGCGTTCGACTTCATGATCTATTCGTTCCTGATTCCGACGCTGATCGCGGCCTGGGGCATGACGAAGAGCGAGGCCGGGATGATCGCGACGAGCTCGCTGATCTCGTCGGCGCTCGGCGGCTGGGTCGCCGGCATCCTCGCCGACCGCTACGGCCGCGTGCGCGTGCTGCAGTGGACGATCGCGACGTTCGCGCTGTTCACGTGCCTGTCCGGCTTCACCCATTCGTTCTGGCAACTGCTCGCGACACGCACGCTGCAGGGCTTCGGCTTCGGCGGCGAATGGTCGGTCGTGACGATCATGATGGCCGAGACGATCCGCTCGCCCGAACACCGCGCGAAAGCCGTCGGCACCGTGCAGAGCAGCTGGTCGTTCGGCTGGGGCGCGGCCGCGATCCTCTACTGGGCGTTCTTTGCGCTGCTGCCCGAGCAGGTCGCATGGCGCGCATGCTTCTGGATCGGCATCGCGCCCGCGCTGTGGATCCTGTACATCCGCCGCAACGTCAGCGATCCGGACATCTACACGGCCACCCGCCGCGCGCGCGACGAAGGCCGCGTGTCGGGCCACTTCCTCGAGATCTTCTCGCCGCCGCACCTGCGCGCGACGCTGTTCGGCAGCGCGCTGTGCACCGGGATGCTGGGCGGCTACTACGCGATCACGACGTGGCTGCCCACCTACCTGAAAACCGTCCGCCACCTGTCGGTGTTCAACACGAGCGGCTATCTCGTCGTGCTGATCGTCGGCTCGTTCGTGGGCTACGTGGTCGGCGCGATCCTGTCCGACCGGCTCGGCCGCCGCGCGTCGTTCATCCTGTTCGCGATCGGCTCGTTCTCGCTCGGCATGGCGTACACGATGCTGCCGATCACCGACACCGCGATGCTGCTGCTCGGCTTCCCGCTCGGGATCGTCGTGCAAGGGATCTTCGCGGGCGTCGGCGCGTACCTGTCGGAGCTGTATCCCGGTGCGATCCGCGGCTCGGGCCAGGGCTTCTGCTACAACCTCGGGCGCGGGCTCGGCTCGTTCTTCCCGATCCTCGTCGGCTCGCTGTCGCAGTCGATGTCGCTCGTGAAGGCGATCGGCCTCGTCGCGGGCGGCGGCTACCTGCTCGTGATCGTCGCGGCGCTCGTCCTGCCGGAAACGCGCGGCAAGTCGCTCGTCGACGATCCGGCCGTCGCGTCCTGAGCAACCGCCACGTTCCGGAAACCGCATGCACGTGATCGTTCTCGGCGCCGGCGTGATCGGCGTCTCCACCGCCTGGCACCTGCGCGAAGCAGGTTGCGAGGTCACCGTGATCGAACGCGAGGCCGATGTCGCGCTGGCGACGAGCCTCGGCAACGCGGGCGTGATCGCGCCCGGCTACGTGACGCCGTGGGCCGCCCCCGGGATGCCCGGCAAGATCCTCAAGTACCTGTTCGAGCCCGCGTCGCCGCTGATCTTCCGGCCGACGCTCGAAGCCGCGCAGTGGCGCTGGATCGCGCGCTGGCTGCGCGAATGCGAATTCGAGCGGTTCCGTGTGAACAAGCAGCGGATGCAGCGCATCGCCTATTACAGCCGCGCATGCCTGCACGCCTTTCGCGACCGGCATCCGTTCGACTACGGCGCGAGCCGGGGCTACCTCCAGCTGCTGCGCGGTGCGTTCGACGTGCAGATGGTGCAGCCCGCGCTGAAGGTGCTGCGCGACGCCGGCATCGCGTTTCGCGAGCTCGATGCGGCCGGCTGCACGGCGATCGAGCCGGGCCTGCGCTGGGCGCGGCAGGCACCCGTCGGCGGCATCTACCTGCCGGACGACGAAGCGGGCGACTGCGCACGCTTTACGCGTGAACTGCGGGCGCTGTGCGAAGCAAACGGCGTGACGTTCCGCTTTCACACGGACGTGCAGGCGCTCGACGTTGAAGCGGGCCGGGTGCGCGGCGTGCGGACCGTCGGTAACGGCAACGAGGATGGCGATACGCCGGATCGTGCACGAGCGCATTCGCACGCATCGAACGCCGGCAGCAAGCAACGCGACGCGCGGCTCGCCGCCGACGCGATCGTCGTCGCGCTCGGCGTCGACAGCGCCGCGCTGCTGCGGCCGCACGGCATCGACGTGCCGCTCTATCCGGTGAAGGGTTACTCGGCGACGCTCTCCGTCGTCGACGACGAAAAAGCGCCGCACGCCGCGCTGATGGACGAATCGCTGAAGACGGCGATCACGCGCTTCGGCCCGACGTTGCGCGTCGCGGGTACGGCGGAACTCGGCAACCGGCATGCAGCGCTGCGCCGGCAGGCGCTCGATACGCTGATGAAGGTGCTCGACGACTGGTTCCCGCACGCGGCCGATCGCGCATCGGCGCGCTTCTGGGTCGGCCGCCGGCCGATGACGCCCGACGGGCCGCCGCTGCTCGGCGCGAGCGGGATCGACGGGCTCTGGCTCAACGTCGGCCACGGCTCGACGGGTTGGGCGATGTCGATGGGGTCGGGGAAGGTGGTGGCGGATCTCGTCACGGGGCGGGAACCGGAGGTCGACTTGTCGGGCCTGACGCTCGCGCGCTACGGCCGGTAGGCCCGGCGGCCCGGTGGCTCGGCTGACTCGGTGGCCCGGCGGCCCGGCGGCCCGGTGGCCTGCTGCCTCGGTGCCTAGGTGCCTAGGTGCCTCGGTGCCTCGGTGCCTCGGTGCCTCGGTGCCTCGGTGCCTCGGTGCCTCGGTGGCTCGGTGGCTCGGTGGCTCAGCTGGCCCGGCAGGCTCGGCAGGCTCGGCAGGCTCGGCAGGCTCGGCAGGCTCGGCAGGCTCGGCAGGCCGGACGATATCGCCGACGCGATACACATCGCGTCCGGCAATCACACCGCGGCGCGCTAGCCGCTCACTGCGGCGCCGGACCGTCCGCCTCACCGTCCGCCCATGCGATCGGCGCGGACACGACCGGCCGATGCGACACGCCCTCGTGCGACAGCCGGCTTTCGAACAACGTCAGCGCTTCGACACGCACCGCGACCGCCCGCCCGGGCGCACCGCCGTGCGCGGGCTGGCCGACCGCATCGCGCGGCAGCCGCGCGAGCGTCACGTGCGGCCGGAACGGCCGCCGGTCGGCCGGCACGCCGAGTTCGCCCAGCAGCGCAACCAGCCCGGCATTCAACGCCAGGCAGGCAGGATCGGCCGCGAGCTCCGCGACGATCAGCCTCGCGCGCGGCAGGCTCGGCCACCACGCGATCCGCTCGACCGGCAGCAACGGCAGCGCATGGGCGGCCGCGAGCGCGGGCAGACGCGCGGCCAGCGCCTCGCATCGGTCCCGTTCGATCGCGCCGATGAACGCGAGCGTCATGTGCAGTTGCGCGGGCTGCGTGCGCCGCGCCCCGCGGGTGACCGGCAACGCGTGCAGCGCGTCGCGCGAAGCCGCATCGGGCATCAGCGCGACGAACGCACGGAGCCGGTCGCCGTTCATGACTCGCTCACCGCGCCACGTGGCGTGCGTGCCGTTTGAGCCGAAGCGGGACGCTGCGGCAGCGGGCCATGCTCGCCCCACACGTCGGCCGGCAGCACGCGCGCGAGCTCGGGGATCGTGTTGCGCGTGAACACCGGATCGGCGATACCCGCCGCGCGCTGGCGACGATAGTCGGCCCATGCGGCGTGCGCATGCTTGCCGAGCGCGAGGATCGCGATCAGGTTGATGATCGCCATCAATCCCATGCTCGTATCGGCCATCGCCCAGACGAGCGGCAGTTGCCCGACGCTGCCGAACATCACCATGCCGAGCACCGCGACACGGAACAGCGGCAGCACGCCGCGCCGCTTCGTGATGAATTCGACGTTGCCCTCCGCATACGCGTAGTTGCCGATCACCGACGAAAACGCGAGGAAGAAGATCGCGACCGCCATGTAGATGCCGCCCCAGTCGCCGACGTGGCTCGAGATCGCGCGCTGCGTGAGCGCCGCGCCTTCCATCCCCGTGCCGACTTCGTACTGGCCCGACAGCAGGATCACGAACGCGGTCGCGCTGCAGATCACGATCGTGTCGACGAACACGCCGAGCATCTGGATCAGCCCCTGCGTGACGGGGTGCCGCGTGCTCGCGGTCGCGGCCGCGTTCGGCGCGCTGCCCATCCCCGCTTCGTTCGAGAACAGCCCGCGCTTCACGCCGATCGCGATTGCCTGGCTGACCGCGTAGCCGGTCAGGCCGCCTGCCGCCTGCTCGAGGCCGAATGCGCTCCTCACGATCAGCGCGATCACGTCCGGCACGAGCGCGATATGCGTCGCGACCGCATAGACCGCGAGCGCGAGATAACCGATCGCCATCAGCGGCACGATCACCTGCGCGACCGTCGCGATGCGGCGGATGCCGCCGAAGATGATCGGTGCGGACAGCAGGACGAGGCCGAGGCCGACCGTCTCGCGGCTCCAGCCGAACGACGTATGGAAGGCGTCGGCGATCGCGTTCGCCTGCACCGCGTTGAACACGAATCCGAACGCGAGGATCAGCGACAGCGAGAACAGCACGCCGAAGCCGCGCGAGCGCAGGCCCGTCTGGATGTAGTACGCGGGGCCGCCGCGATAGCTGCCGTCCGGGTGCGACACCTTGAAGATCTGCGCGAGCGTCGCCTCGACGAACGCGGACGACATCCCGACCAGCGCCGTCATCCACATCCAGAAGATCGCGCCCGGCCCGCCGACCGTCAGCGCGACCGCGACGCCGGCGATGTTGCCGGTGCCGACGCGGCTCGCGAGCCCGGTCGCGAACGCCTGGAACGACGAGATGCTGCCCGGCTCGCCCTTGCTGCCGACCAGTTTCATGCTGAGGAACAGCGCCTTCAGCTGGATCATCCGGAACCGCAACGTGAACCACGCACCGGCGCCGAGCAGCAGCGCGATCAGCACGTAGTTCCACAACACGCCGTTGACGGCGTCGATCAGCCCATGCAGGAGTGCTTCCATCCGGTTTCCTTGTAAATAGGGTCAGTCATGAGCGTCGACCGCGAACGCGGCCCGAGGGGCGACATGATATGACAGTTTTCAAGGATTATTACAAAACGAAAGGATTTGGGATGACGAGAAATCGCGCCCGGATGTCATCAGGTTAGACGACGCTTCGCGAAAATGAGGCGTGTCGGCACGGCAAGGCAGCCCGATCGGACGGCGCCGTCTCGCACGTGAAACCGGGGCGCCCCGCCTGGCGCCAGCCATAAAAAAACCGGGCGCCCTTTCGGACGCCCGGCTTCCGTCGAATCCGCTCGCGATATTCAGCTTATCGCGGCAGGTTCGAATGCCCCATCAGGTACGCATCGACCGAGCGCGCGCACTGGCGGCCTTCGCGGATCGCCCACACCACGAGCGACTGGCCGCGACGCATGTCGCCTGCGGCGAACACCTTGTCGACCGACGTGTAGTACGAGCGATCGCCTTCGGTCGCCGCCCGTGCGTTGCCACGCGCGTCCTTCGCGACGCCGAACGCTTCGAGCACCGGCGCCGCCGGCTGCGTGAAGCCCATCGCGAGCAGCACGAGATCGGCCTTCAGTTCGAACTCGGAGCCCGGCACTTCCTGCATCTTGCCGTCCTTCCACTCGACGCGCGCAGCGATCAGCTTCTCGACCTTGCCGTTCTTGCCTTCGAGACGCTTCGTCGCGACCGCCCAGTCGCGCTCGCAGCCTTCCTCGTGCGACGACGACGTGCGCAGCTTGATCGGCCAGTACGGCCACACGAGCGGCTTGTTCTCCTCTTCCGGCGGCTGCGGCAGCAGCTCGAACTGCGTGACCTGCTTCGCGCCGTGACGGTTCGACGTGCCGACGCAGTCCGAACCCGTATCGCCGCCGCCGATCACGATCACGTGCTTGCCCTTCGCGAGCAACTGGTCGGCGAGCTTGTCGCCCGCGTTCACGCGGTTCTGCTGCGGCAGGAAGTCCATTGCGTAATGCACGCCGGCGAGCTCGCGGCCCGGCACCGGCAGGTCACGCGGCGTTTCCGAACCGCCCGCGATCACGACCGCGTCGAATTCTTCCTTCAGCGTGTCCGGAGAAATGGTTTCCTTCGCGAGGCTGCCGATCGACTCGGGCAGCGGATCCTTGCCGATGAACACGCTGGTGCGGAACGTCACGCCTTCCGCTTCCATCTGGCGCATGCGGCGGTCGATCAGCCACTTCTCGAGCTTGAAGTCGGGAATCCCGTAACGCAGCAGGCCGCCGACACGGTCGTTCTTCTCGAACACCGTCACGTCGTGGCCCGCGCGCGCGAGCTGCTGCGCGGCGGCGAGGCCCGCGGGGCCCGAACCGACGACCGCAACCTTCTTGCCCGTCTTGTGCTCGGCCGGCAGCGGCTTCACCCAGCCTTCCGCCCAGGCCTTGTCGATGATCGCGTGCTCGATCGACTTGATGCCGACCGGGTCGTGGTTGATCCCGAGCGTGCACGCCGCCTCGCACGGCGCCGGGCAGATGCGGCCCGTGAACTCCGGGAAGTTGTTGGTCGAGTGCAGGACTTCGATCGCCTGCTGCCAGTCCTGGCGGTAAACGAGATCGTTGAAATCCGGAATGATGTTGTTGACCGGGCAGCCGTTGTTGCAGAACGGGATGCCGCAATCCATGCAGCGCGCGCCCTGGACCTTCGCGTCCGCGTCGGTCAGTGCCGCGACGAATTCCTTGTAGTGCTTCACGCGCGTGAGCGGTGCTTCGTACGCCTCGTGGCGGCGTTCGAACTCCAGAAAACCGGTTGCCTTGCCCATAAGGTGCTCTTCTGTTCGGTGTATCGGGTGGGGGAGCCGCGCGCGGCCGTCAGGCGCGCGCGGCATTCGCTATGTCGTTCGTCGCTCAGGCGGCCAGTTCTTCCTTCGCCGCCTTCTTCGCACCGATCTCGCCCAGCGCGCGCTTGTATTCGTGCGGGAACACCTTCACGAACTGGCGGCGCGCCGCGTCCCAGTTTTCCAGCAGCGACTTCGCGCGCGGCGAACCCGTGAACTGGAAATGACGCTCGACGAGCCCCTTGAGCAGCGCTTCGTCCGTCGTGCCTGCATGCCAGAGTGCGCGGTCGACCGTGCGCTCCTGCTCGGCCTGCTGCAGCACCGGCTCGAGCGCGACCATCGACTTGTTGCACTTCGCCGCGAACGTGCCTTCCGGATCGTAGATGTACGCGAGACCGCCCGACATGCCGGCCGCGAAGTTGCGCCCGGTCTCGCCGAGCACGACGACCGTACCGCCCGTCATGTATTCGCAGCCGTGGTCGCCCGTGCCTTCGACGACCGCCGTCGCGCCCGAGTTGCGCACGCAGAAGCGCTCGCCCGCGACGCCGCGGAAGAAGGCTTCGCCTTCGATCGCGCCGTACATCACCGTGTTGCCGCAGATGATGTTTTCCTCGGACTTGCCGCGGAAGTCGTTGGTCGGACGGATGATGATCCGGCCGCCCGACAGGCCCTTGCCGACGTAGTCGTTGCCGTCGCCGACGAGGTCGAGGGTCACGCCCTTCGCGAGGAACGCGCCGAAGCTCTGGCCGGCCGTGCCCTTCAGCTGGATATGCACCGCGTCGTCGGCCAGGCCTTCGTGGCCGTGCTTCTTCGCGATCACGCCCGACAGCATCGCGCCGACCGTGCGGTTCACGTTGCGCACCGGCTGGATGAACGACACGTGCTCGCCGTTCTCGATCGCCGCCTTCGCCTTCTCGATCAGCACGTGGTCGAGTGCGCGCTCGAGGCCGTGATCCTGCACGTCGACGTGACGCGGCGCGACGTCCTCGCACTCTTCCGGCTGGTAGAACACGCGCGAGAAGTCGAGGCCCTTCGCCTTCCAGTGCTCGATGCCCTTGCGGGTGTCGAGCAGGTCGGCGCGGCCGATCAGGTCGTCGAACTTCGCGACGCCGAGCTGCGCCATGATCTCGCGCACTTCCTCGGCGACGAAGAAGAAGTAGTTCACGACGTGCTCGGGCTGGCCCTTGAACTTCGCACGCAGCACCGGATCCTGCGTCGCGACGCCGACCGGGCACGTGTTCAGGTGACACTTGCGCATCATGATGCAGCCCTCGACGACGAGCGGTGCCGTCGCGAAGCCGAATTCGTCCGCGCCGAGCAGCGCGCCGATCACGACGTCGCGGCCCGTCTTCATCTGGCCGTCGGCCTGCACGCGGATCCGGCCGCGCAGGCGGTTCAGCACCAGCGTCTGCTGCGTTTCGGCGAGGCCGAGTTCCCACGGCGTGCCCGCGTGCTTGACCGACGACAGCGGCGACGCACCCGTGCCGCCGTCATGGCCGGCGATCACGACGTGATCGGCCTTCGCCTTCGCGACACCGGCCGCGACCGTGCCCACGCCCACTTCCGACACGAGCTTCACCGAGATGCTCGAGCTCGGGTTCACGTTCTTCAGGTCGTGGATCAGCTGCGCCAGATCCTCGATCGAGTAGATGTCGTGGTGCGGCGGCGGCGAGATCAGGCCGACACCCGGCACCGAGTAACGCAGCTTGCCGATGTACTCGGACACCTTGTGGCCCGGCAGCTGGCCGCCTTCGCCCGGCTTCGCGCCCTGCGCCATCTTGATCTGGATCTGGTCGGCCGATGCCAGGTACTCGGCGGTGACGCCGAAGCGGCCCGACGCGACCTGCTTGATCTTCGAGCGCAGCGAATCGCCGTCCTTCAGCGGAATGTCGCTGACGATCTCGTCGCCGATCACCGACTTCAGCGTCTCGCCCGACTTGATCGGAATGCCGCGCAGCTCGTTGCGGTAACGCTTCTCGTCCTCGCCGCCTTCGCCGGTGTTCGACTTGCCGCCGATCCGGTTCATCGCGATCGCGAGCGTCGCGTGCGCTTCGGTGCTGATCGAACCGAGCGACATCGCGCCCGTCGCAAAGCGCTTGACGATGTCCTTCGCCGGCTCGACGTCGTCGATCGAGATCGCCTTGGTCGGCTCGACCTTGAACTCGAACAGGCCGCGGAACGTCATGTGACGCTTGGTCTGGTCGTTGATCAGGTGCGCGTATTCCTTGTACGTCTGGTACGAGTTGCTGCGCGTCGCGTGCTGGAGCTTCGCGATCGAATCCGGCGTCCACATGTGGTCTTCGCCGCGCACGCGGTACGCATACTCGCCGCCCGCGTCGAGCATGTCGCGCAGGACCGGGTTGTCGCCGAATGCGTCGCGGTGCAGGCGAATCGCTTCTTCCGCGACTTCGAACAGGCCGATGCCGCCGACCTTCGACGCGGTGCCCTTGAAGTACTTCTCGACGAGGTCGCTCGACAGGCCGAGCGCTTCGAAGATCTGCGCGCCCGTGTACGACATGTACGTCGAGATGCCCATCTTCGACATCACCTTCTGCAGGCCCTTGCCGACCGCCTTCGTGAAGTTGTAGACGGCCTTCTCCGGCGACAGGTCGCCCGGCAGGCCTTCGGCCATCTTCGCGAGCGTTTCCATCGCGAGGTACGGGTGCACGGCTTCCGCGCCGTAGCCCGCGAGCAGCGCGAAGTGGTGCGTCTCACGTGCGGAGCCCGTCTCGACGACGAGGCCCGTGCTCGTGCGCAGCCCTTGCTGGACGAGGTGCGTGTGGATCGCCGACGTGGCGAGCAGCGCCGGGATCGCGACATGCTCGGCGTCCGTCTTGCGGTCGGACACGATCAGCATGTTGTAGCCCGACTTCACCGCGTCGACGGCTTCCGCGCACAGCGACGCGAGACGCGCCTCGATGCCTTCCTTGCCCCAGGCGACGGGATAGCAGATGTTCAGTTCGTATGCGCTGAACTTGCCGCCCGTGTACTGGTCGATCGCGCGGATCTTCGCGATGTCCTTGAAGTCGAGCACCGGCTGCGACACTTCGAGCCGCATCGGCGGGTTGATGTTGTTCGTGTCGAGCAGGTTCGGCTTCGGGCCGATGAACGACACGAGCGACATGACCATGTTCTCGCGGATCGGGTCGATCGGCGGGTTCGTGACCTGCGCGAACAGCTGCTTGAAGTAGTGATAGAGCGTCTTGTTCTTGTTCGACATCACCGCGAGCGGCGAGTCGTTGCCCATCGAACCGACGGCCTCTTCGCCCTGCTGCGCCATCGGCGCCATCAGGAACTTCAGGTCTTCCTGCGTATAGCCGAATGCCTGCTGGCGGTCGAGCAGCGCGGCGCCCTGCGTACGGCCGGCCGCGACTTCCTCGGCCTTCGGCTCGATCTCGTCGAGCTTGATGCGCACCGCGTCGATCCAGCTCTTGTACGGCTTCGCGTTCGCGAGGTTGTCCTTCAATTCCTTGTCGTCGATGATGCGGCCGTGTTCCATGTCGATCAGGAACATCTTGCCCGGCTGCAGGCGCCACTTCTTGACGATCTTCGATTCGGGGATCGGCAGCGTGCCGGCTTCCGACGCCATGATGACGAGGTCGTCGTCGGTCACGATGTAGCGCGCCGGGCGCAGGCCGTTACGGTCGAGCGTCGCGCCGATCTGGCGGCCGTCGGTGAACGCGATCGCGGCCGGGCCGTCCCACGGCTCCATCATCGCGGCGTGGTATTCGTAGAACGCGCGGCGGTTCTCGTCCATCAGCGTGTGTTGTTCCCACGCTTCCGGGATCATCATCATCACCGCGTGCACGAGCGGGTAGCCGGCCATCACCAGCAGTTCGAGACAGTTGTCGAACGACGCCGTATCGGACTGGCCCGGGTAGATCAGCGGCCACAGCTTCGGAAGATCGTCGGCGAGCACGTGCGATGCGATCGCGCCGGTACGCGCGTTCAGCCAGTTCACGTTGCCCTTCACGGTGTTGATCTCGCCGTTGTGCGCGATCATCCGGTACGGGTGAGCCAGTTCCCATGCCGGGAACGTGTTGGTCGAGAAGCGCTGGTGCACGAGCGCGAGCGCCGACACGACGCGCGTGTCCTGCAGGTCGCGGTAGTACACGCCGACCTGGCCCGCGAGCAGCAGCCCCTTGTAGACGATCGTGCGCGCCGACATCGACGGCACGAAGTATTCCTTGCCGTGCTTGAGCTTCAGCGCCTGGATGCGGTGGCTGGCCGTCTTGCGGATCACGTACAGCTTCCGCTCGAGCGCGTCCGTCACCATGATGTCCTTGCCGCGGCCGATGAAGATCTGGCGGATCAGCGGTTCGCTCGCCTTCACGGTCGGCGAAATCGGCATCGCATGGTCGACCGGCACGTCGCGCCAGCCGAGCACGACCTGGCCTTCGGCCTTCACCGTGCGCTCCAGCTCCTGCTCGCACGCGAGACGCGATGCGTTTTCCTTCGGCAGGAAGATCATGCCGACCCCATATTCGCCGGCCGGCGGCAGGTTCACGCCCTGCTTCGCCATTTCCTCGCGATAGAACGCGTCCGGAATCTGGATCAGGATGCCCGCGCCGTCGCCCATCAGCGGATCGGCACCGACCGCGCCACGGTGATCGAGGTTCTCGAGGATCTTCAGACCCTGCTGAATGATCTCGTGGCTCTTCTTGCCCTTGATGTGAGCGACGAAGCCGACGCCGCAGGCGTCGTGTTCGTTTTGCGGGTCATACAGACCTTGTGCGGCGGGCACCGCGGCGAGCGGCTGCTGGTGGTCGTTCATGGGGACACCGTCGTAAAGGGGGCCTGGAGGCCGTTGAACCATTTTCTTGTTGCCGTCGATCCCGCTCCCGACGGGAGACGGCGCGGCCGACAGTGGGTGGGCATGCTTCGCCCGGGCCACCGGAATTCGGAATATACGCGACGAATCAAAGGAATAGCAACAAAAACCGCTTGATCGAACCCCATTTAAATGGATGCTTCGATCTGGTGCCATTTTATTGGGGCCGTATCGTTTTGGTGCAAAAAGAAGCGGCGCCCGCAGCGCCGCTTCTGGCCCGCCTTTCCCGCGTTACTGCTGGATCGGCGGCGTGTTCTCGCGCACCTTTCTGGGGCGTCCGCGCGGCAGCGGCGATACGCGGCGGTTTGCCGTGCGCGCCGCCCACTCGCGATAGTTTTCGCCGCCGAGCACCCAGCCTTTCAGCGTCGCCTGCTGCAACTGGTCGGCCTGCCGCTCGTCGAGCGGCTGCTCGCACAGCTCCTTGTACGCGCGCTGGCGGTCGAACGGCGTATTGCCGAGCGCCCAGTAGAGCGGATGGTCGGTGATCAGGCTGTCGACGGTGAGCCCGACGTGATGCCGGTAGCTCGACCAGCGATAGGCCTCCGGCGTCGCGACCAGCTGCGCGCGCACCGGGCTCATCTCGACGACGCGGCTCGCGAGCAGGAAATAGCGCTCGCCTTCGATCACGGTCGCGCGATAGCGGCCTTCCCACAGGGTGCCGCGCCGCGAATAGCGCCGGTTGAAATGCGCGACGTAGCGGCGGCCGACAGCCTGCATCGCTTTCGGCAGGCTCGCCTCGTCGCTCGGCGTGACGAGCAGTTGCACCTGGCGCGGCAGCAGCACGTAGGCGTGCACCGACAGGTGATGATCGCGCGCGGCGGCCTTCAGGCAATCGATGAAGAGTTCGTAGTCCTGGTCGTCGACGAACGCGGGTTGCTGATCCAGGCCGCGCAGTATCACGTGCTGCGGCTGGTCGGGAACGTAGAGTCGTGCTAACCGTGCCATGCTGAATGTCCGTTTGAACGCGTTAGGAAATACCCGAGGGTCCGGAAGTGCGCACTTGCACAGAATGCCCGTCCTGTCGGTGCGCGGATGCGTACGGTCGTACTAATCCTAGGGTGAAAACTCTAACTTACGAGCTTGTTTGGTTTTAAACGCAGTCGTCATAATGAGCACGCCTTAGATCGGAGGAGACACAATGAAACGAAAACTGGCCATTACGGGGGCTGCAGCGCTCGCATTTACGTTTGCGGGCGGTACGGCACATGCACAATCCGCAGGTGATTTCTACGTCAGCACCGGCTGGCTGCACCTTGCGCCGCAGGACAGCAGCGACCCGCTGTTCCTGTACGGCGTAGGCGGCACGCCGATCAACCAGTCGGTTCCCAACACCGGCGCCGGCATCAGCGACGCCGACACGCTCGCACTGGCAACCGGTTACTTCGTGACCGACCACATCGCTACCGAGTTCATCGCCGGCATCCCGCCGAAGTTCGACATCACCGGCAAGGGCCAGTTCTCGCGTTTCGGTACGCTCGGCCGCGCGTACCAGTGGAGCCCCGCGCTCCTCCTGAAGTACTACTTCAACGACGCCAACGCGAAGTTCCGTCCGTATGTCGGCATCGGCGCTTCGTATATCTGGTTCACCGGCGCAAAGATCACGAACAGCGCGTTCGAGAACGGCGTGCTCGGCGGCCCGACCAGCGCGCAGACCAGCAACCAGTGGGCACCCGTCTTCAACGCCGGCTTCACGTACAACTTCACGAAACACTGGTTCGCCGGCTTCTCGATGTCGTACATCCCGGTGAGCGTGACCGCGACCTTCACGACGGCCAAGCGGACCCAGGTCGGCACGCTGACCGAAACGTCGAAGGCTCACATCTCGCTGAACCCGATCGTCACGTACCTGAACGTCGGCTACCGCTTCTAAGCGTAGTCGAATATTTGGGGAATGGTTAATCCTGCTGCAATTTGTAGCGGATTTTTCCTGACGTAACGTCTCCACGATGTAAAACGCCCCGGCGGAAATCCCGCCGGGGCGTCGTTTTTTTGTCTCAGGGTCTTCCCGTACGCGCCATCGCGCGGCGCATTCCGCTACACGATGTCGTCCAGCGCATCGGGGGCAATCAGGTCGATCCGGTCCGTGCAGACCGCGTCGACACCCCAGCGCACGAGTTCGCGAGCGCGTTCGAGGTCGTTCACCGTGTAAACCAGGATGCGCAGGCCGGCCGCCTTGATCGCGCGCACGAGCGGTTCGTCCAGCTGTTTGTGGTCTGCATGCAACGAAACGCAGCCGAGCGCACCGACAACCTGCGCATGCCAGTCACCCGGCACGGCCTCGTAAAGCATCCCGCGCGGCAGCGCCGGCGCCGTCGCGCGCGCCTGTTGCAATGCATCGAACGAGAACGACGACAAGAGCGGCGCCACCGCGGCATCGCGCCAGTACGCGGCCGCGTCGGCCGCCACGCGCTGCCCGGTCTCGCGCTCGCGCCCCGGGCACGGCTTGATCTCGACGTTGGCGGCCAGCCCGTGCGCGATGCAGCGCGCCGCCGCCGCCTCGAGCGTCGGCATCCGCTCGCCCGCGAAGCGCGCGTCGCGCCACGCGCCGGCATCGAGTGCGGCCAGCGCCTCATATCGCATGCCCGCCGCCGGCCCGTGACCGTTCGACGTCCGGTCGACCGTGTCGTCGTGCAGCAGGAACGTCACGTCGTCGGCCGACAGCTTCGCGTCGAATTCGACCATCCGGTGGCCACGGCGCGCGCCCTCGTCGAGCGCGGCGAGCGTGTTCTCCGGCGCGAGCGTGCCGCCGCCGCGATGGGCGACGACGCGCGGATAGGGCCAGTCGGTACGGGTTGTCATCGTCGGTCTCCCGGCAGGTGCAGCAGGTTCAGCCGGCACGCTTGCCGGTCTCCGGATCGAAGAAATGCAGCCGGTGCGCGGGCAGTGCGGCGGCCAGCGCCGTGCCGCGCGCGGGGCGGTCCGCGTGCGGTAGGCGCACCGCGACGTCATGGTTGCCCCAGCGGCCGTGCGCGAGGTTGTCCGCGCCGAGGAGCTCGCACGAGTCGACCGGCAGCGTCGCCTGCGCGACGCCCGGCTGCGGTGTCATATGCTCCGGACGCACGCCGAGCACCCAGTCGCGCCCGGTGGCGATCTCCGCGCCGATGCCGGGCGAACCGGCGACCGGCAGCGCGGGACCGCCGCCCGCGACCGTAAACGTCGCGCCGTCGTCCGACAGCCGGCCGTGCATCAGGTTCATCGCGGGCGAGCCGATGAAGCCCGCGACGAACACCGTTGCCGGCTTCTCGTACACGTCGACCGGCGCGCCGATCTGCTCCGCGTAGCCGCGGTTCATCACGATCACGCGCTGCGCGAGCGTCATCGCCTCGATCTGGTCGTGCGTCACGTAGACGCTCGTCGTCGCGAGCCGCGCATGCAGCCGCTGGATCTCGAGCCGCATCTGCACGCGCAATTTCGCGTCGAGGTTCGACAACGGCTCGTCGAACAGGAACACCGACGGCTCGCGCACGATCGCGCGCCCCATCGCGACGCGCTGCCGCTGGCCGCCCGACAGCTCGCGCGGGCGCCGCGCGAGCAGCGGCTCGAGTTCGAGGATCTTCGCGGCCGCCGCCACCCGCGAGTCGATCGTCGCGCGCTCGATCCCGCGGATCTTCAGCCCGTAGCCCATGTTCTGCGCGACCGTCATGTGCGGATACAGCGCATAGTTCTGGAATACCATCGCGATGTCGCGATCCTTCGGCTCCAGCGTGTTGACGACGCGCTCGCCGATCGCGATCTCGCCGTCCGTCACCGTCTCGAGCCCCGCGATCATCCGCAGCAACGTCGACTTGCCGCAGCCCGACGGGCCGACCAGCACGATGAATTCGCCGTCGGCGATCTCCACGTCGATGCCATGCAGCACGTGCTGCTTGCCGTCGTAGGATTTCCTGACGCCCTTCAAGCTCAGCGCAGCCATACCTGGTCCTTCTCCCGGTTACGTCCGTGGTTCATTTCTCGGAATCGACGAGGCCGCGCACGAACCAGCGCTGCATCGCCAGCACGACGACGAGCGGCGGAATCATCGCCAGCAGCGTCGCCGCCATCACGTATTGCCATTCGGTCGCGGCGTCGCCGCTCGCGATCATCATCTTGATGCCCACCACCGCCGTCGACAGCGATGCCTCCGTCGTGATCAGGATCGGCCACAGGTACTGGCTCCAGCCATAGATGAACGTGATCACGAACAGCGCCGCGATGCTCGTCTTCGACAGCGGCAGCACGACGTCCCAGAAGAAGCGCATCGGCCCCGCGCCGTCGATGCGCGCGGCGTCCATCAGTTCGTCGGGCAGCGTCATGAAGAACTGCCGGAACAGGAACGTCGCGGTGGCCGACGCGATCAGCGGCAGCGTCAGCCCGGCGTAGGTGTTCGTCAGGTGCAGCGTCGACACGACCTGCACGGTCGGGAAGATCCGCACTTCCACCGGCAGCATCAGCGTGACGAAGATCAGCCAGAACGCCGTGTTGCGGAACGGGAAACGGAAATAGACGATCGCGTATGCGGACAGGATCGACACCGCGATCTTGCCGACCGAGATGCCGAGCGCCATCGCGAAGCTGTTGACGAGCAGGCGGCCGAACGGCGCCGTCGCGGCGCCGCTGCCGTGGCCCCAGATATAGGCGATGTTCTCGAACAGGTGCGTGCTCGGCACGAGCGACAGCGGCACCGTGAGCACTTCCTGCGCGCTCATCGTCGCCGCACAGAACGCGACGTAGACGGGGAACACGATCAGCACGACGCCCGCGATCAGCACCGCGTGGCAGAACAGGTCGAAACCCTTGCGATTTTCGATCATGCGTATTGCACCCTGCGTTCGACGAAACGGAACTGGATCACCGTGAGCCCGACGACGATGATCATCAGCACGACCGACTGCGCGCCGGAGCTGCCGATGTCGAGCCCCTGGAAGCCTTCCGCATAGATCTTGTAGATCAGCGTCTTCGTGCTCTGCGCGGGGCCGCCGCCGGTGGCCGCGTCGATCACCGGGAACGTGTCGAAGAACGAGTAGACGAGGTTGACGACCAGCAGGAAGAAACTGGTGGGCGACAGCAGCGGCAACACGAGGTTGAAGAAACGTCGCACCGGCCCCGCGCCGTCGATCGCCGCCGCCTCGATCAGCGAACGCGGAATCGCCTGCAGGCCCGCGTAGAAGAACAGGAAGTTGTAGCTCACCTGCTTCCACACCGACGCGAGCACGACGAGGAACATCGCCTGCCCGCCGTTCAGCGCGTGATTCCACACGATGCCGCCCTTCGCGAGCGCATAGGTGATCAGGCCGATGCTCGGATTGAACAGGAACGCCCACAGCACGGCGGCGATCGTCGGCGCGACCGCGTACGGCCAGATCAACAGCGTGCGATATGTGCGCGCGCCACGGGTCACGCGGTCGGCGCACGCGGCGAGCAGCAGCGACACGACGAGCCCGCTCACCGTGACGAGCGTGCTGAACACGAGCGTCGTGCGGAACGAATCGAGATACAGCGGATCGGCGAACAGGTGCGTGAAGTTCGCGAAGCCGACGAATTCACTCGACGTGCCGAACGCGTCCTGCATCTGCGTCGACTGCCACAGCGCGACGCCGGCCGGCCACAGGAAGAACACGGCGGTGATCGCGAGTTGCGGCGCGATCAGCAGGTACGGCAGCACGCTCGTGCCGAAACGGGAACGGGATTGCATCGCGGATATCCGGTCAGGCGAAACGGAAAGGAAACCGCGCCGCCGGCCGGCCCGCGCGCTTGCGCGGCGCGGCCGGCGGCACGAACGCGATGCGCGCTCAGCTGCCCGACTTCTCGAAGCGGCGCAGCAGCTCGTTGCCGCGCGAGGCCGCCGAATCGAGTGCGTCCTTCGGCGATTTCTTCTGCGCCCAGACCTGTTCGAACTCCTCGTCGACGACCGTGCGGATCTGCGGCATGTTGCCCAGGCGCAGCCCCTTCGTGTACGGCAGCGGCGGCTTGTTCAGCATCTGCTTGATCGCGGTTTCGGCGCTCGGGTTCTTCGCGTAGAAGCCCTGTTCGCGCGTCAGGTCGTATGCCGCCTTGGTGACCGGCAGGTAACCCGTGTCCTGGTGCCACTTCGCGGCGACGGCCGGCGATGCGAGAAACGCGAGGAATTTCGCGACGCCCTTGTAGGTCGCCGGATCCTTGCCCGCCAGCACCCACAGGCTCGCGCCGCCGATGATCGCGTTCTGCGGCGCGCCCTTCACGTTCGCGTCGTACGGCATCATGCCCGTGCCGAAGCTGAACTTCGCGAACTTCTGCAGGTTCGCGAGCGCGCCCGACGAGGTCGTCATGATCCCGCAGTCGCCGCTGTAGAACTTCGCCGATGCTTCGTCCTTGCGGCCCGCGTACGTGAACGTGCCGTCCTTCGCCATCTGCTGCAGGAACGACACGTGCGCGATCTGCTGCGGCTTGTTGAATTCGAGCACGGCGTCCGTACCGTCGAAGCCGTTGTTGCGGCTCGCGAACGGCAGCGCATGCCACGCGCTGTAGTTTTCGAGCTGGATCCAGCCCTGCCAGCCGGTCGTGAAGCCGCACGCCATCCCCGACTTGCGCAGTTTCTCGGCATCGTCCTTCACGTCGGCCCACGTCTTCGGCGGCTGGTTCGGATCGAGCCCGGCCTTCTTGAACGCGTCCTTGTTGTAGTACAGCACCGGCGTCGAGCTGTTGAACGGCATCGACACGAGATGGCCCGTCTTCGCGTCGCTGTAGTAGCTCGCGATGGTCGGCACGAACGCCTTTTCGTCGAGCGGCACGCCGGCCTGCCTGAACACGTCGTAGACGGGCACGACGGCCTTCTTCGCCTGCATCATCGTGGCCGTGCCGACTTCATAGACCTGGAGGATCGCCGGCGCATTGCCGCTGCGGTAGGCCGCGATGCCGGCCGCGAGCGCCTGGTCGTAGGTGCCCTTGAAGACCGGCACGATCTTGTAGTCGCTCTGCGACGCGTTGAACTGGTCGGCGATCGCGTTGACCCGCTCGCCGAGCGCGGCCTCCATCGCATGCCAGAACTGGATTTCCGTCGCGGCGAGCGCCACGTGCTGCACCCCGAACATCAGCGCGCCGCCGAGCGCGATCGAACGAACCAGTGTCCCCGCAGGCTTCTTCTTCATCGACCTCTCTCCTATGAAAACGTTACCAACAGCGTGTGCAACATTCCCATCGCCATTGAACCGGCGAAGTCTAGTGATCGTTTGTGACAGTCAGTTGTCGTTGATGACGAACAGGCGCTGATACTCCTTCAGCGCGAAGCGGTCGGTCATGCCGGCGATGTAGTGCGCGACGAGGCGCGGCTGCTGCGCGGCGTCGTCGGACTGGTACGGCGGCGGCAGCAGCCGCGGATCGTCGATGAACGCATCGAACAGCCCGGTGACGACGCGCTGCGCCTTGCTCGCCATGCGCATCACCTTGTAGTGGCGATAGAGGTTCTTGAAGAGGAAACGCTTGAGGGCGGCCGCCTGGGCGGAAACGGATTCGCTGTGCGACACGAGCGGCGGCGCCGCGCGCACGTCGTCGAGCGACGCCGGCGCGACGCGCGCGAGATTGCGCGTCGTTTCGTCGATCAGGTCGACGATCAGCGTGTTGATGATGCGGCGCACCGTCTCGTGCACGAGACGGCGGCCTTCGAGGTGCGGGAACTCGGCGAGCGCCGCCTCGTAGTGGCGCTGCCACAGCTCGACTTCCGCGAGTTGCTCGATCGTGATCAGGCCGGAACGCAGGCCGTCGTCGACGTCGTGGTTGTTGTACGCGATCTCGTCCGCGATGTTGGCAAGCTGCGCTTCGAGCGACGGCTGGCGGCCCTGCAGGAAGCGCTCGCCGAGCGCGCCGAGCTTGCGCGCATTCTCGCGCGAGCAGTGCTTCAGAATGCCCTCGCGTGTCTCGAAGCACAGGTTCAGCCCGTTGAACGCGCCGTAGTGCTCCTCGAGCTCGTCGACGACCGCCAGGCTCTGCAGGTTGTGCTCGAAGCCGCCATGCTCGCGCATGCAGGCGTTCAGCGCGTCCTGACCGGCATGGCCGAACGGCGTATGGCCGAGATCGTGCGCGAGCGAGATCGCCTCGACGAGATCCTCGTTCAGGCGCAGGTTGCGCGCGACCGAGCGGGCGATCTGCGCGACTTCGAGGCTGTGCGTGAGACGCGTGCGGAACAGGTCGCCTTCATGATTGACGAAGACTTGTGTCTTGTATTCGAGCCGGCGAAACGCGGTCGAATGGACGATGCGGTCGCGGTCGCGCTGGAATTCGGTGCGCGCCGCCGGCGGTGTTTCCGGATGGCGGCGGCCGCGCGACTGCGACGCGTGCGCGGCATACGGAGCGAGATGGGCTTCCAGCGCCGCCAGTGTCGGCGGCTCGGCCACCGGCGCAGCGGATACGCGGCCGGCTTCGGGCAGTGTGCTGCTGGATGTCTCGCTCACGTCTCCTCCATGTCAGGGGCGCCGGGGCATCCGGGCCGCCCGTTAGCGGGTCGTCTGCGCCAGTGTAGCGAATACGGCTTCGTCCGGCGCCTGCGTGATCAACGTATCGCCGAATCGCTTCAGCAGAATGAACTTGATTGCGCCGGCCTCCGCCTTCTTGTCGACGCGCATCAGGTCCATGTAGCGCGCGTCGCCGAGCGCGGGCCCGCGGGTCGGCAGGTGCGCGGCCGCGATCACCGCATCGAGGCGCTGCCGCGACGCTTCGTCGAGCAGGCCGAGCCGCACCGACAGGTCGCCTGCCATCACCATCCCGCAGCCGACTGCCTCGCCGTGCAGCCACTCGCCGTAGCCGAGCCCGGCCTCGATTGCATGACCGAACGTGTGGCCGAAGTTCAGGATCGCGCGCAGGCCGCCTTCGCGTTCGTCGGCCGCCACCACGCTCGCCTTGATCTCGCACGAGCGCTTCACCGCGTGCGCGAGCGCAGCCGGGTCGCGACGGTTCAGCGCGTCGACGTTCGCCTCGATCCAGTCGAAGAATGCCGCATCGGCGATCGCGCCGGTCTTGATGATCTCGGCGACACCGGCCGCCAGCTCACGGTCGGGCAACGTCGTCAGCGCGCCGATGTCCGCGATCACGGCCTGCGGCTGGTAGAACGCGCCGATCATGTTCTTGCCGAGCGGGTGGTTGATGCCCGTCTTGCCACCGACCGACGAATCGACCTGCGACAGCAGCGTCGTCGGCACCTGGATGAACGGCACGCCGCGCATGTAGCATGCGGCCGCAAAGCCCGTCATGTCGCCGATCACGCCGCCGCCGAGCGCGACGAGCGTCGTCTTGCGATCCGCGCGGTCGGTCAGCAGGCCGTCGAATATCAGGTTCAGCGTCTCCCAGTTCTTGTACGCCTCGCCGTCCGGCAGCACGACCGTCGACACACGCTTGCCGAGCGGCGCGAGCGCCGCGCGCAGCGCGTCGCCGTAGAGCGGATCGACCGTCGTGTTCGTGACGATCGTGACGGAAGAACCCTTGATGTGAGGTGCGAACAGCTCGGCGCGGCCGATCAGGCCGGCGCCAATGTGAATCGGATAGGCGCGGTCGCCCAGGTCGACGTTGACAGTAATCATGCTTGTAGCGGCTTGGCGATGACGCCCGCCAGTTCGAGTTGCATCAACACCATGTTGACGAGACCGTTGACCGACGGACGGCCGGTCTCGATGACGAAATCCGCGCATTCGCGGTACAGCGGGTCGCGCACTTCATACAGCGCTTCGAGGCGCCCTTTCGGGTCGTCGGTCTGCAGCAGCGGGCGGTTCTTGTCCTTGCGCGTGCGCAGCCACAGGTCGTGCGGGTTCGCGCGCAGGTAGACGACGATACCGTTGCTCTTCAGGCAGTCGCGATTTTCCGGGCGCAGCACCGCGCCGCCGCCCGTCGCGAGCACGATGTTCTCGCGCTGCGTGAGATCGGCGATGACCTGCGTTTCGCGATCGCGAAACCCGGCCTCGCCCTCCAGCTCGAAGATCACCGGAATGCGCGCGCCCGTGCGGGCCTCGATTTCGTGGTCGGAGTCGAAGAACGTCCTGTCGAGACGACGCGCGACCGCACGGCCCACGGTGGTCTTACCCGCTCCCATAAGGCCGACGAAAAATACGTTTGCATGTGGGTCCCGCGCTTGCAACGGCTTCCTCTGCTTCAATCTTGCTGGTGTGTGGCGCAGCTTACTGGCAAAGCGGCTGCCTTGTCGAGCCTGCGCCGGCGGCTTCAGGCCCCGTTTTTTCGGCATCCGCGCTGCCCATGCCGCGTGCATCGCAGCGCGCATCGACGACCGTCGGCGTGATGAAGACGACCAGTTCGCTGCGCTGGTCGCGTTGCGCGCGGTGCCGGAAAAGCGCGCCCAGAAACGGTATTTTGCCCAAGAGCGGCACGCGCGTCACATCGTTCCGGTTCAGTTGCTCATAGATCCCGCCGATCGCGACCGTCCCGCCGTTCTCGACCTCGACGCGCGTCTGTACGTGCTTCGTATGAATCGCGGGGCCGGCCGCCGTCGGCTCGCCGACGCTGTCCTTCGTCACGTCCAGGTCGAGCACGACGCGCCCGTCCGGCGTGATCTGCGGCTCGACCTCGAGCTTGAGCGTCGCCCGGCGGAACTGCACGCCGCTCACGCCATTGCCCACCTTCGCCTGGTACGGCAGCTCCGAACCCTGTTCGACGATCGCCTTGACGCGATCGGCGGTCACCACGCGCGGGCTCGAAACGATCTGGCCCCGCCCCTGTGCCTCGAGCGCGCTCAGTTCGACGTCGAGCACTCGGCTGAGCGGCGCGGCAAACAGCGTGAAGCCGGCGGTCGCCGCTTCGAAGCCGCCGAGCGGCCGCCCAGCAAGGTCGAGCGCGTTGCGCGCGCCGGTCGTGAACGAGGCGCTTTCGCTCGCACTCTCGCCCGACGGCGGCCGCGCCTGCGCCCTCAGCGCGACCCGTGCGCCGAGATTGCGCGAAAAGCCTTGCTCGCCCTCGACGATGCGGGCCTCGATCCGGACCTGCCGCGACGGCCGGTCGATCGCCTCGATCATGCTTGCGATCTGGTCGAGGCGCGGCGCGAGATCGGTGACGAACAGCAGGTTCGTCCGCGGATCCGCCGCCGCGGCGCCGCGCTTCGACAGCAGGCGCTGGCCGGTCGCGCCGGCCAGCAGCCGTTGCACGTCCTGCGCGCGCGGATAGCGCAGCGCGAACGTCCGGCTCGCAAGCGGCTCCAGATCCGCGGCCCGCGCGTGCATTTCGAAGCGCTCGCGTTCACGCGCCGCCAGCTCGGCCGCCGGCGTGACCCATATCACGTTACCCCGCCGCGACATCGCGAGTCCGTGCGTGTCGAGCAGCGTGTCGAAGGCGTCGCGCCAGCGGACATTGTTCAGACGTAACGTGACGGTGCCGCGCACCTGCTCGCCGACGACGATATTGAGCCCGGTGAACCGCGCGAACGCGTCGAACGCGGCCGCAAGCCCCGCTCCCTGCAGATTCAGCGAAATCCGCCGTGCGTCGTCCGCATCGCCTGGTTGCCGCGCCGCGGCGTCGCCCATCCGGGCCGGCGGCGCCAACGGGATCGGCGGCCCCTCCAGCCCGGGTGCCGGGGCGGCGGCCTCCGCCTGAAGCGCCGTGCGCGCCGCCTGGTCGAACGGCGGCGGGCCGGCCTCCGCAGATGCGGGGCTCTCCGCCCCGTCCACCGCGCCTTGGGGCAACGGCAGGCCCGGCACCGGCATCTCCGTCGATGCTGCAGGCCAGACGGCCGGCAGCGGCGGCAGCGAGGCGCTTGCACCGGCCGCCGTCAATCCGGCCCAGACGGCGAGCACCCGACATCCCTGCTTCATCATGGGCGCCCCCCGTCGTCCAGGGCGACTCGGTACGCGCCATCCGCCGTCGCGAGCGTCACGGCGACGGGATCGACTCGCACCACCCGCGCGGCCCCGAGGGCTTCGCCGGGCACCAAGGCCGCGAATGCGCCGTCACCGTCGTCGAACAACGCGAGACCGGCATGCCTGTCGCGAATCGTGCCGGCCAGGCGGGCAGCCGCCCCCTCCGTTTCAGGCGAGCCGGCCTCGCCGAACGGATCGGCGCCGGGCGCGTCGGCCAGAACCGGCGTCTCCCCGCCCTTGGACGTCGTCGCCGGTAACCCCGGAAACACGTCGACCGCCATTTCCACACGCGCGGCCTCCCTTCCTCGTTCGACACGCAGCGTGGTCGGCACCGCCAGCACCGGGAAACGCGCCAGCCATCCGACCGTCTGCAGCAACGCGCGAAACCCGCCGTCCGCGACGATGCGCACCGAGCGCTGCCCTTCCGGCACCGCCCCCTCGGCGCGCAGCGGTTCGATCGATACGCCGCGCAGCCCGCTCGACGCGGCGCGATCGGCCAGCTCCAGCATCAACGCGGCCCATTCCGGCGCACGCGACGAGCGATCGCCGTCGGCCGCCGCCGGATGCGCGTCGTGTTGCCGTGCAGCGGCCACGAGAACACGCTGCGCGTCGGCCTCTTGCTTCTGCGCCGCCGCCAGCAACGCGCGGCTGTGCGCGAGCCCGCTCCAGTCCGCGGCATTCGCCAGATGAATGCCGCCCGTCAGCACGGCCGCGAACGCGAGCACGCAGCCTGCGACATGCGCAGTCGCCGGCGACACGCGCCGCACGCCGCTCCGCCATCCGCCGCGATGCGGTGCGGGCCGATGCGCGAGCGCCGTCATGCGCCGCCTCCCGATGCTTTCCGGGACGGCATCGCGTCGTGCCAGCGCAACTGGACCGAGAACCGGAACGGCATCCCGCCGGCGGCGACCGGTGCATCCGGGGCTGGCTTCAACGCATCGATATCGATCCGCCAGCCACGCTGCTCGCGCGCCATCCCCGCGAGCCATCGTGCGGCCGCCCGATAGCTCACGGCGCGGACATCGAGCACGGCACCCGCCGACGTCGTGCGCAGCGCATCGAGCCGAACCGTGCCGTCGTGCACCTGCGCCAGGGTCGCCAGCAGCCCCGCGACGTGCCGGTAAGGTGCGGCACGCGCGGCCGCCTGCGCGTCACGCTGCGCGACGACGGCCGCCGCATTGGCGGCGCGTGTCGCGGCACCCACCTGTGGCTGCAACTGCCGCAGCCGCGCCTCCACGATTGCGCGCTCCGCATCCACACGCCACCGCGCCCCGCTGGCGGCGCCCGTCCACAGGCCGGCGCCGAGTACGCCGAGCAGAATCGCCGTACCGCACTGCGCGGCCCGACGACGTCGCAACGCCCGCGCCAGCCGCTCACGGTACGGCAACAGGTTGAAGCCGCCCGGCTCCGCACGGAGGGCCGTCATTCCCACACTCCGCGCAATGCCAGCCCGAATGCAACAGCCAACGCCGGGCCGCCCGGCATGCCGGTGGACAGGCACGATTGCGCGCTCCAGCCCGTGCAGTCGAACGGCACCGCAACCGCGCCGACCACGTCGCCGATCTCGGCGACGGACGTATCGAAGCGGGCGATACAGCGCTCGTCCCCGGCCACGAGGACACAGCACACGGCCCCGAGCGCGCGCCGGCGCAATGCATCGGAAAACGCCCCCGGCGCCGCGCCGGACAGCGTCAGCACCGGTACGGCCGACGAACCGTCGATTCGCCAGCCTTGCATGCCCGAGTCATGGAACCAGAGCGCCGCGCAGGGGCCCGCCTGCGCGTCGAGTTCGCATTGCGCCGCATAGCGCAACGCACGCAGCGCCGCGGCCGACTCGCCGTCGACCACCGTCAGATCGACACCGGCCTGCGCGGCCACATCGACCCGCCGTTCGAGCAGCGCCAGCGAGGCCACGGCAACCTCGATCTCCCCCGCTCCGCCGTCCTGCCGCCAGTCGAACGCGAGACTGTCCGGCGCGAGCCCCGAAATGCGTTCGGCCGCCTGCCGCGCGGCGTCCTCGACGTCGTCCCGCCCGGCCAGGTCCAGCATCGCGGTGCGCATCTCGTCATCGTGCAACGCCATCACGCCGCGCGCGCTACACCGCACGTCAGCCGCCGACAGTCTCGACACGGCCGCGGCCAGCGCCCGCGCGACCGCCGCCCAACGCGCATCCTCCGGCCCGCCCGCCAACCCGACCGGCTCCCGCTCCAGCCCCTCGACGCACACCTCGGCGCCCCGGCCACGCCGGCTCAGCACGACCACCCTCACCTCGTCCGCACCGACGTCGATTCCCGTCGACCGGTGCCCACCCTGCGCAAACCGCGCCCGCCATCTTCCCGCCATCCCTGCCTCCCGAACTCGTCGCGGCCCACGCCGCGTTTCCGAGACTGATTCTGCAAAACGGCGCGTCGGGCCGACAGTCGGCCTAACGGCCAGCATCCGCTCGCGACGGCCGCGCGCGGGCTATGCTGGAAGTGCGCCGGCCCGCGGCTTCAGGGCGGGCGGCCCCCGCGTCAGGACCGGTCTTACCGGGCAGCTATAATCGCGGGACTGTTTTCCGGTATGCCTATGCAATCCACGACTCCTACGTCCCCGCCTCCCGCCCCGGAGCCGAAGAAGCGGCCCTGGTGGCAAAAAGTCCTGCTCGGATTCGCCACGATGTGCGTGGCGCTCGTCGTGGCCGGCGGCCTCGTGCTCGGCTACGCGCTCGTCGTCGCGTGGCCGAACATGCCGTCGCTCGACGCGCTGACCGACTATCGCCCGAAGGTGCCGCTGCGCATCTATACGTCCGATCACGTGCTGATCGGCGAATTCGGCGAAGAGCGCCGCGACGTCGTCCATTTCAAGGACGTGCCCGACTCGCTGAAGAAGGCGATCCTCGCGATCGAGGACGCGCGGTTCTACGACCACGGCGGTGTCGACCTCACCGGCATCGTGCGCGCCGGCTTCGTCGCGCTGACGAACGGCCATGCGTCGCAGGGGGCGAGCACGATCACGATGCAGGTTGCGCGCAATTTCTTCCTGTCGAGCGAGAAGACCTACACGCGCAAGATCTACGAGATGTTGCTCGCGTACCGGATCGAGCGTGCGCTGACGAAGGATCAGATTCTCGAGGTCTACATGAATCAGATCTATCTCGGCCAGCGCGCATACGGCTTCGCGAGCGCCGCGCGGGTCTACTTCGGCAAGGACCTGAAGGACATCACGCTCGCGGAAGCGGCGATGCTCGCGGGGCTGCCGAAGGCGCCGTCCGCGTACAACCCGGTCGTGAACCCGAAGCGCGCGAAGGTGCGCCAGGAATACATCCTGCAACGGATGCTCGAGCTGAACTTCATCTCGCGCGAGCAGTACGACGAGGCCGTCGCACAGCCGCTCGTCGTCAAGGGTCCGGGCCGCGATTTCAGCGTGCACGCCGAGTACGTCGCGGAAATGGTCCGACAAATGATGTACGCGCAATACCACGAGGAAACCTACACGCGCGGCTTCAACGTCGTCACGACGATCGACTCCGCGGATCAGCAGGTCGCCTATACCGCGCTGCGCAAGGGCATCATGGATTACGAACGCCGGCACGGCTATCGGGGGCCGGAAGGCTTCATCGAGCTGCCGGCCGGCGCCGACGACCGCGAACAGGCGATCGACGATGCGCTGCTCGAACACCCCGACAACGGCGAACTGATTGCAGCGGTCGTCACGGCCGCAAACCCGCGCCAGATCGCGGTCGCGTTCATCGACGGCAGCAACGCGACGATCGAAGGCGACAACCTGCGCTTCGCGTCGGGCGCGCTGTCGGCCAACGCGCAGCCGAATCGCCGCATCCGCCCGGGCGCGATCGTCCGCGTCGTGAAGAACGACGCCGGCAAATGGTCGATCACGCAGTTGCCGCAGGTCGAGGGGGCGTTCCTGTCGATCGTCCCGCAGGACGGCGCGATCCGCTCGCTCGTCGGCGGCTTCGACTACAACAAGAACAAGTTCAACCACGTCACGCAGGCATGGCGGCAGCCGGGTTCGTCGTTCAAGCCGTTCATCTATTCGGCGTCGCTCGACAAGGGCCTCGGGCCGGCAACGGTGATCAACGACGGTCCGCTGTATTTCAGCGCGGCCGAAACGGGCGGCCAGCCATGGGAGCCGAAGAACTACGGCGGCGGCTTCGAAGGCCCGATGTCGATGCGCACCGCGCTGCAGCGTTCGCGCAACCTCGTGTCGATCCGGATCCTGAACCACATCGGCACGAAGTACGCGCAGCAGTACATCACGCGCTTCGGCTTCGACGCGGAACGCCATCCGGCGTACCTGCCGATGGCACTCGGCGCGGGCCAGGTCACGCCGCTGCAGATGGCGGGCGCGTATTCGGTATTCGCGAACGGCGGCTACCGCGTCAATCCGTACCTGATCGCCGAAGTCACCGATCCGAGCGGCGCGATCGTCGTGCGCGCGCAGCCGCTCGTCGCCGAACAGAATGCGCCGCGCGCCATCGACGCGCGTAACGCGTACGTGATGAACAGCCTGCTGCAGAGCGTCGCCCAACGCGGCACGGGTGCACGGACCAACGTGCTGAAGCGCACCGACCTCGCGGGCAAGACCGGCACGACGAACGACTCGCACGACGCGTGGTTCGCCGGCTACCAGCACACGCTCGCCGCGATCGCGTGGATCGGCTACGACAATCCGCGCAGCCTCGGCGATCGCGAAACGGGCGGCGGCCTGTCGCTGCCCGTCTGGATCGACTACATGGGTGCCGCGCTGAAGGGTGTGCCCGAGTTCAAGCCGACGATGCCGGACGGCGTCGAATCGCTCGGCGGCGAGCTGTACTTCACCGAGTTCGCACCGGGTCACGGCTTCGTGTCGACGGTCGGCGTGCCGCAGGCACCGGCCGCGCAGAACGTCGATGCGACCGTGCCGCACGTCGACGAGCAGGAAAAGCAGGACATCATGAACCTGTTCCAGGCGCACTGACCGTCGGCCCGGACATGAAAAAAGCGCCCCGCGGGGCGCTTTTTTCGTTGGGTCACGCGTCGGGGCGGGCCCCGATCGTCATGCGCTGAACGTGATCGGCAGGCCGGCCTGCTGCGTCGCGTATTCGGTGAGCGCCGAGAAGAACTCGGTGCCCGTGCGCGTATCGCGCCACGCGCCGTCGATGAAACGGTAGTGGAATCCGCCCGCCTTCGCAGCGATCCACACTTCCTTCATCGGCGGCTGCAGGTTGACGATGATCTTCGAGCCGTTCTCGAACGTCAGCGTCAGGACGCTGCCGTTGCGCTCCAGATCGATGTCGTGATCGCCGTCGTTGGCGTCGTCGACGGTACGCTCGACGGCCGCCAGCACGGCCTCGGCACGGGTCAGGTATTCGGTATCGGACATGCTAAACTCTATCGGTTCAATTGTTCAGGGACGATCATGCGAGTCGTTTTCCGGATGAGCGCGATTGTAGCGGCTTTGGCGATTCTTGCCGGCTGCGGTCAAAGCGGCGCGCTCTATCTGCCCACCGTGCCTCCGCTGCCCAAGCCACTCCAGCAGCAGGACACACCGCCGTCGGACGTGAAGCCGACCGATGAAAACGCGTCGTCCGACAGTGTGCCCGATTCGTCCGGCACGCCGCTCATGCTGTCGCCCGAATTGTCGAGCGGGGCATCCGCCACGGCTGCACCGGCATCGAGCCCGGCTGTCGCGAAGTAACGACGCGCCGCCTGCGCAGGCTCGCGAAACGAGGCGATGACTTCCCGGTCATCGCCTTTTGTTTTTGGCTGCGCCATCACGCGCGCACGCGCCGCCATCCCCATGCAACCAGCCGCCAGCCGAGCAGCGCGACGACGATCGCCGCATACAGCTTCGGCTGCGCGAGATCGTGCTTGCCGGCCCTCATCCACCAGAAGTGCAGCACACCGAACAGCGCGATCGCGTAGATCGCGCTGTGCAGCGTCGCCCAGTGGCGGCCGAGCCGGCGCACCATCGCGCGCGGCGACGTTGCCGCGAGCGGAATCAGCAGCACGAACGCGGCGAAACCGACCGTGATGAACGGGCGCTTGCCGACATCCTTCAGGATCGCGACGACATCGAACCACTTGTCGAACCACAGGTAAGTCGTGAAGTGCAGCGTCGCGTAGAAGAACGCGAACAACCCGATCATCCGGCGAAAGCGCAGCAGCGTGGCGAACCCCGTCATGCGCCGAAGCGGCGTGACGGCGAGCGTGACGCACAGCATCACGAGCGTCCAGAGGCCCGTCGAGCGCGTGATGAACTCGATCGGATTCGCGCCGAGCCTGTCGATCAGCCCGAACAGCACGAGACGCGTGAGCGGATAAAGGCCCGCCGCGAATACCAGCACCTTGGCCGGCGCGAGCCAGCGCGGCGCGGCGGGGCGAGTCGCACCGGCCCGCACGGCACGTGCAGCCGGGCCGGCGCCCGCTGCACGCGCGGGCGTCAGCGTCGAAGGAGGCATGTCGTTTCTCACCTTCGCCCTCAGAAATTCTTCTTCAGGTCCATGCCCTGATACATCGACGCGACCAGGTCGCCGTAGCCGTTGAACATCAGCGTCTTGCGCTTCGGCGTGAAAAAGCCGTCCTCGCCGATGCGCCGCTCGGTCGCCTGGCTCCAGCGCGGATGATCGACGTTCGGGTTCACGTTCGAATAAAAACCGTACTCGTTCGACGCATACGTGTTCCAGCTCGTCTTCGGCTGCTTGTCGACGAAGCGAATCTTCACGAGCGACTTCGCGCTCTTGAAGCCGTACTTCCACGGCACGACGATACGCACCGGCGCGCCGTTCTGGTTCGGCAGCACCTGTCCGTAGACGCCCATCGTCAGCAGCGTCAGCGGATTCATCGCTTCGTCCATCCGCAACCCTTCCGAGTACGGCCAGTCGAGCACGGGTGTCGACAGGCCGGGCATCTGCGACGGGTCGGCCAGCGTGATGAACTGCACGTATTTCGCATTGCCGGTCGGCTGCACCCGCTTGATCAGCTCGGACAGCGGTACGCCGATCCACGGGATCACCATCGACCATCCCTCGACGCAGCGCAACCGGTACACGCGCTCCTCGAGCGGCGCGAGCTTCAGCAGTTCGTCGAGATCGAACACCTTCGGATGCAGCACCTCGCCCTCGACGCTGACACGCCACGGGCGCGGCCGCAGCGTGCCCGCATTCTGCGCGGGGTCGCTCTTGTCGGTGCCGAATTCGTAGAAGTTGTTGTAGGACGTGATGTCCTTGAACGGCGTCACCTTGTCGGCCGCGACGAACTTCGGGTTCGTTTTCGCCGCGAGCTTCGCCGCCCGCGCGTCGGGCGACGCATAGGCGGCGAATGCCGCGCCGCTGCCGCCGAGCAGCCCGCCCGCCGCGGTTAGGCCGGCCGCCTGCAACACGCGCCGCCGGTTCTCGAAGACCGCGCGCGGCGTGATTTCGCCGGGCGCGATATCGCCACCGGTCAGTACGTTCAGCAAAGGGCGTTTGATCCACATCGTGCTGCTCCTCCTGCCTGCGCCGCGCGCAGCTTCATGGGCGTTCGACCGGCCTCGTCTTGCGCCGTTCGATGGCCGGACCGCCCGTCCGTTACAAAAGAAAACCGCCGGGCACGCAGTGCACCGGCGGTCTCATAGTCGGACGAGCAGCGGGAATCTTACAGCTTGCCGTAGCTGTGCAGCCCGGACAGGAACATGTTGACGCCGAGGAACGCGAAGGTCGTCACGAGCAGGCCCGTCAGCGCCCACCACGCGGCCACCGTCCCGCGCAGGCCCTTCATCAGGCGCATGTGCAGCCACGCCGCATAGTTGAGCCACACGATCAGCGCCCAGGTTTCCTTCGGGTCCCAGCTCCAGTAGCCGCCCCATGCCTCGGCCGCCCACAGCGCGCCGAGGATCGTCGCGATCGTGAAGAACGCGAAACCGACCGCGATCGACTTGTACATCACGTCGTCGAGCACGTCGAGCGTCGGCAGGCGATCGGCGAGCACGCCGCGCTCCTTCATCAGGTACGCGACCGACACCATCGCCGACAGCGCGAAGCTGCCGTAGCCGATGAAGTTCGCCGGCACGTGGATCTTCATCCACCAGCTCTGCAGCGCCGGCACGAGCGGCTGGATCTGCTGCGCATCGCGCGCGACCGAGTACCACATCAGGAAGCCCACCGCCGCGCTGATCACCAGCAGCACGAACGCGCCGAGCGAACGCGTCCCGTAGTGGCCTTCGTAATACAGATAGAGCAGCGCGGTGATCAGGCTGAACAGCACGAACACTTCATAGAGGTTCGACACCGGAATGTGCCCGACATCCGCACCGATCAGGTAGGACTCGTACCAGCGCACCATCAGGCCGGTGAAGCCCATCAACACGGCAACCCACGTGAGCTTCTGGCCGATCGCGGAGCCCGATTCCGAACGCGCGAGCAGGCCGATCCAGTAGAAGATCGTCGCGAGCACGAACAGCGCGCTCATCCACAGGATGGCCGACTGGCTCGACAGGAAGTACTTGAGGAGGAACGCCGAATCGGCGCGCGCGAGATCGCCCTGGTAGATCTGGATCGACAGCAGCGCCAGCACGGCGATCGACGCCATCATCAGCCGCGCGGGCTTCCAGCGCCAGCCGAGCGCGATGAGCGCCGGCACGGTGCCGATCATCACCGCCTTGTCGTAGTAATCCATGTGCGCGTTGTAGTGCACGAGCGCATAGCCCGCGCCCACCACGAGCGCCAGTGCGAACAGCCAGTCGAGCAACGACAGGCGCGCGAGGAACGGACGATCGTCGAACAGCGGTGCCGTGACCGGCGCCTGGGCCGACGCCCGATGGGAAGAGGAAACTTGCGTGAGATCCATGATGTTACCGGGTGGAATTCTCGGAATCGGAACCGCCGCCGGCAGGCGAACGGGCCGTCGATGCCGCACCGGCCGGCGCGGCATCGCGAGGTGCGGCGTGCAAGGCGGCACCGGCCGCGTCGCGCGTCTGCACGTATTCTTTCTCGAAATCGAAGGTCTTGCGGGCCGTGGACATTGCCATCACCACATCGACGCCCGAACCGGCGTCCTTCAGCCAGAACCAGAGGCGCCGCTCGCGCACGTAGAACATCGAGAAGATGCCGGCGACCAGCAGCAGGCTGCCAAGATACACCAGATTCTTGCCGGGTGCGCGCGTCAACTGAAATACCGAAGCTTGCACCTGCTTGAATGAGTCAAGCTGCAAATAGACCGGCGATCCATACAAAAAGCTGTCAGATAGCGCGTTGATCGCGTTCTGTACGAAACGGATCGTGTCGGTGCCCTGCTGTGCCGCCGGCTCCCCCGCACGCTCGCGCGCGATCTGCCAGACCTCCCACATCGAGCCTTCGAGCATGCGCAGCAGCAGGCTCGCGGCCTTCTCCTGCTCGGCCTTGGGCACCGAGCGGTCGATGAACGTCGCCACGGCCTGGAAGCCGCCGATCGGCTGGCCGTCGGCGCCGCGGCCGACGCTGTCGTCGCTCGCCGCAAACAGGGTCAGCACCTTCAACGCGCTGTCCTGCAGGCGGCCGCGCAGCGATGCGTCGGTGCCCGGCAGCGAACGCTGCGCGAAGCGCGCGGCGGCTTCGGCGCGCACGGAGGGATCCTCGAGCGCGGCGCGCAGGTGCATCCATTCGCCGATCGAATCCTGGCTGTCGGCCGGAATCCGCATGTAGCGGAACGGGTCGTTCGGGCTCGTGCGCACGCCGGCGAGGAACACGCGCTCGCCGTTCATGTCGACGGGCAGCATGTAGTTGTTGAATTCGCGCGCCTGGCCGTCCTTCCCGCGAATCTTGTACTGCACAGACGGCCCGATGTTGTGGAGCTGCGTCGGCTTCGACGTCTTCGCGCCTGAGCCGAGCCGTTCGTCGAACACTTCCTTCAGCGAGCTCGTCGTCGCCACACCACGCACGTCCGGCTTGCCGTTCGCGTCGGCCATGTTCTCGACGTTGATCGCGCGGAAATCGGCGAACTCGATCGTGTCGCCGTCGGCGCCCGGCATCTGCAGCGGCGCCGAACTGCCGATCGTGCCCTGCACGGGGAAGGTCTTCGCGTTGCCGCCCGTCATCGGATAGGCCGTCATCTGCATCTGCGAGCCGCCGTCCTGGAAGCTCGACTGGTAGATCGACACACCCTTGTACGTGAACGGCTTGTTGACCTCGACGCGCGCCGGGATTTTCCGGCCGGTCTCGCGATCGATCACGACGATGTCGCTCGCGAACAGTTTCGGCATGCCCGTCGTGTAGTAGTCGACGATGAACTTGTTGAGCTGGATCGAGAACGGCAGGTCCTGGATCAGCGAGCCGCTCGGCTGGTTCAGGATCGCGGTCGACACGAACTGGCCCTCGGGCACCCACGCGTAGCCGCGGAACGTCGGATTCGACGCGGACAGGCGGTGGTCGGGCGAGATCTCGCTGATCGTCGCGCTCGTGTTGACCGGGCTCTTGCCGAACATCCACATCTGGAATTTGATCGGCAGGTTGCTGTCGAGCAGGCCGCCGATACAGATCACGACGATCGCGAGGTGCGCGGAGATGTAGCCCCACTTGGTCATCGCGCCGCGCTTCGCGGAGATCAGCGTCGCGCCGTCGTTTTCGCGCACGACGTGCTTGTAGCCGGCCTTGGTGACGAAAGTGGCGAGCGTTGCCGTGACGGTCGCGCGCGTGCCGGAAGCCGTGTACTCGGCCTTGTGGTGGAAAGCCCGCAGGCTGCCTTCGCGAACCTTGTCCTTCCAGCTCTTTGCATCGGCGAGCATCTTCGGTGCGTTGCGGATCACGCACAGCGAGATCGACACGACGAGGAAGATCAGGATCAGCATGAACCACCACGCGCTGTACACGTTGTACAGGCCGAGCGAGCGGAAGATGTCCGCCCAGAACGGCCCGAACTGGTTCACGTAATTCGGATACGGATCGTCCTGGGTCAGGACCGTGCCGATGATGCTCGCAATCGACAGCACCACCAGCAACGCAATCGCGAAGCGCATCGAGCTCAGCAGCTCGACCGCGCGCTTCGACGCACCCTGACCCGACTTCGACTGCAACCCCGACGTGGTAACGCTCATTCAAACTCCGACTGACAACAAAAAAGGGCAAGGCGGCCGCGACTGCGCGGCGCCCCACCCTTTTCTTGTTCTGACTCCGGCCGCCCTTCGGGCGCCCGGTCATTTCATTCGCGGCTGACCGCTCAACGCAGGCCCGCGATGTAATCCGCGACGGCCTTGATCTCGTTGTCCGACAGCCGCGTCGCGATCTGATGCATCGCCTCGTTGTTGTTGCGCGCGCCGGCACCCTGCTGGAACGCGGTCAACTGCGCGACCGTGTAATCGGCCCACTGCCCCGACAGACGCGGATACTGGACCGGGAGACCCTGCCCTGTCGGCCCGTGGCAGCTCGCGCAGGCGGGTACGCCCTTCTCCGCGATGCCGCCGCGATAGATCTTCTGGCCGATCGGCACAGTCGCCGCATCGCGTGCGGTGCCGAGCTTCGTCGTCTGCGACCCGTAGTACGCGGCGACGTTGCGCATGTCGTCCGCGCTCAGCGCGCTCGCGAATCCGACCATCACCGCGTTGGTCCGCGCCGGCCCCTTCGCGCCCGGCTGCGTCTTGAAGTCGTTCAACTGCTTGACCAGATATTCGGGATGCTGGCCGGCAAGCTTCGGGAAACTGCCCGACGCGCTATTGCCATCGGCACCGTGACACGATGCGCACACCTGCCCGGCAATCGCCTTGCCGCGGTCGAGATCCGGCTTTGCCGCCTCCGCCGCGTTTGCCTCCGCCACGAAACCTACGAACCCTGCTGCAACCTGAAGCACCATCAGAGACTTGCACAGTCGATTCATTCGCACACCCTGTTTCGTCTTGTGGGAATTTGAGGTTCTGCAAAAAACGACGGCGTTCAGTCTACCGCAGAAGCCACATAAAAGCGCGAGGCAGGCGCCCGGTGGCCTTCGGTAAAACCGCCGTATTGTACAATATCGTGTTGAAAGCTCCCGCGCCTATCGGGGCTACCCCGCCTCCACCAAGCGGCTCGCGCCGCCCGTCCTTCCGGTTCCCATGGCCTTTCTGCTCCATCAAGCCCGCTTCTACACGACCGTCAACCATCTGCGCGACCTGCCGCCGACGGTCCAGCCGGAAATCGCGTTCGCGGGCCGCTCGAATGCCGGCAAGTCGACGGCGATCAACGTGCTGTGCAACCAGAAGCGGCTGGCCTTCGCGTCGAAGACGCCCGGCCGCACGCAGCATATCAACTACTTCTCCGTCGGCCCGGCCGCCGAGCCCGTCGCGAATCTCGTCGACCTGCCCGGCTACGGCTACGCGGAAGTGCCCGGCGCCGCCAAGGCCCACTGGGAAATGCTGCTGTCGTCCTACCTGGCAACCCGCTCGCAGCTTTGCGGCCTGATTCTGATGATGGATTCGCGCCGCCCGCTCACCGACCTCGATCGCCGCATGATCGAGTGGTTCGTACCGACCGGCAAGCCGATCCACACGCTGCTGACGAAGTGCGACAAATTGACGCGGCAAGAAAGCATCAATGCGCTGCGGACCACGCAAAAGGGGCTCGATGCGTATCGTGATCAGGGCGTCCAGGGCAAGCTGACGGTCCAGTTGTTCTCCGCGATGAAGCGCACGGGGCTCGACGAGGCGCACGAACTGATCGAGAGCTGGGTGCGGCCGTCCGCCGCCGACGAAAAAAGCGAGCCTGTAGCACAATGATCGGGCAACGCGCGGCCGGGATCGGCGGCGCGCACCTGACGGCGCCTGCGGATTCGGCCGGCTCATAAAAAAACCCGCCGTTGAACGGCGGGTCAAACAGCCTAATCGAAAAACGACAGGCACCCGCTCAGGGAGGAGAAGCGGGGAGCTGCACGCGACGCGTGCCGCTCGATCGCTATCATATACCAACGCTCCCGAAAATGACCGAAGGGTTCCGTAAGGTCCTTCTTGCCCTGATTTCTACCCAATCGCCATGAGCTTTCATCCGCTTCATCGTCCGCGCCGGATGCGCCGCGACGACTTCTCCCGGCGCCTGATGCGCGAAAACCGCCTGACCACCGACGACCTGATCTATCCGGTATTCGTCGTCGAAGGCACCAACGAACGGCAGCCGGTGCCGTCGATGCCCGGCGTCGAACGCGTGTCCATCGATCTGCTGATGCATGTCGCCGAGCAATGCGTCGAACTCGGCGTGCCTGTGCTGTCGCTGTTCCCGGCCATCGAGCCGTCGGTGAAAACGCCCGACGGCCGCGAGGCAGCCAACCCGGAAGGCCTGATCCCGCGTGCGGTGCGCGAGCTGAAGAAGCGCTTCCCCGAACTCGGCGTGCTGACCGACGTCGCACTCGATCCGTACACGAGCCACGGCCAGGACGGCGTGCTCGACGAGAACGGCTACGTGATCAACGACGACACGATCGAGATCCTGATCGATCAGGCACGCGCACAGGCGGAAGCCGGCGTCGACATCGTCGCGCCGTCGGACATGATGGACGGCCGCATCGGCGCAATCCGCGAGATGCTGGAAAGCGACGGCCATATCCATACGCGCATCATGGCCTATTCGGCCAAGTTCGCATCGGCGTTCTATGGCCCGTTCCGCGACGCGGTCGGCTCGGCGTCCAACCTGGGCAAGGGCAACAAGATGACCTACCAGATGGATCCGGCGAACAGCGACGAAGCGTTGCGCGAAGTGCGCCTCGACATCGACGAAGGCGCCGACATGGTGATGGTCAAGCCCGGCATGCCGTATCTCGACATCGTGCGCCGGGTGAAGGACGAGTTCCGCTTCCCGACCTACGTGTACCAGGTGAGCGGCGAATACGCGATGCTGAAGGCCGCCGCGATGAACGGGTGGCTCGACCACGACAAGGTCGTGCTCGAATCGCTGCTCGCGTTCAAGCGTGCGGGCGCCGACGGCGTGCTCACGTACTTCGCACTCGACGCCGCACGCCTCCTGAAAGCGCAGCGCTGAGCCACGCGCCGGCAGCGCCACGAAAAACGGCGGGACACTTCGGTGTCCCGCCGTTTTTGTTTGCAGTCGGTGTACAAGCCACCGACAAGCGTGCGCTACACCGTTGGTACCGCCGCGCGATCGAGACTGCGCAAAAACGTCTCGGCCGCCTGATAGCCGACCACACGGCCGATTTCGTTGCCGTTGCGATCGAAGAAGATGATGCCCGGCGGCCCGAACAGGTTGAAGCGCTTGAGCAGCGCCTGGTCGTCCGGATTGTTCGCGGTGACGTCCGCACGTACCAGGTGAAGCTGCGCGAGCCGCGCCTGCACGCGTGAATCCGTGAACGTCAGATGCTCCATCTCCTTGCAGCTCACGCACCAGTCGGTGTAGAAGTCGAGCATCACGGGCTGGCCCGACGTCTTCAGCAGCGCGTCGAGTTCGCCGCTGGAGCGCACCGAAGCGAACGCCGGCCCCTGCTGCCCGGCAGCCGCACCGGCTGCCGACACATCGCCCGACGCGACCGTGCGCGCAGCAAGGACAGCCAGCGGTTTCACGGGGTCGTTGGAGCCCGCGGCAAGACCGACCAGCAGCGTCGCCGCCCAGATCGCGAGCGCGGCGCCGAGGCCACGGCCGAGGCGGCGCCAGATCGACGCGGCGCCGGCATGCGGCGTGAACAGGCCAAGCGCCGCGGCCGCGATGAGCAGCCACAACGCGGCGAGCACCATCTTCAGGCCGCCGGCCAGCACCGGCCACACGATCCACAGCGCGGCCGCGAGCAGCACGATGCCGAAGAACACCTTCACGCCGTCCATCCATGCACCTGCGCGCGGCAGCACCGTACCCGCACCGATGCCGACCACGAGCAACGGCACGCCGAGCCCCAGCCCCATCGCGAACAGCGCGGCACCGCCGAGCAGCGCATTGCCCGTATGTGCGATGAAAGCGAGCACCGCGAACAGCGGCGCCGTCATGCATGCGCCGACCACCAGCGCGGACAACGCGCCCATCGCGGCAACCGCAACGAAGTGACCGCCCTGTCGCGCGCTCGACACTTCGGCTGCACCGTTCTGCCAGCGCGCGGGCAGCGCGATGTCCTTGCCCGAAATCAGCGACACCGCGAACGCGGTGAGCAGCACGCCGAACGTGCCGAGCACCCACGGGTTCTGCAGCCACGCGCCGAGGCTCTGGCCGACCAGCGCCGCGGCGATGCCCAGCACCGTATAGACGAGCGCCATGCCGACCACGTACGTCAGCGACAGCGCAAAGCCGCGCGCATGCGTCGCGCGCGTGCCCTGGCCGATGATGATCGCCGACACGATCGGGATCATCGGGTACGAACACGGCAGGAGGCTCAGCACGACGCCCGCGACGAAATACAGCGCGACGATCGTGAAGAAGCCGTGCCCCTCGAGCAGCGACTGCGCGAAATCGGCGCTCGTGACCTTGTCGAACCAACTGCCCTCGGCAGCCGCATCGCCGGAAGACGAGGCCGCACCCAGCGCGGCGCCGTCGACCTTCACGACGTGCTCCGCGGGCGGATAGCAGATCCCTTCGTCGGCGCAGCCCTGCGACGTCACCGCGAGCTCGAACGGCCCCTGCGCCTGCTTGACGGGCACGTGAACGACGACTTCGTCGCGGTAGGTCTCGACATTCTTCTGGAACGTCTGGTCGAACTTCACATGGCCGGCGGGGAACTGCGGCTCGCCGAGCGTCGCCTGCCCGCTCTTCACCGCGAACGCGAACCGCTCGCGGTACAGGTAATAGCCGTTGGCGACCTTGAAGCGGACGTCCACCTGCCCCGGCGATTCGCTCGCGCTGAACTTGAACGCCACCGACGGATCGAGGAAATCGTCGGCCGCGCGCGCGACCGACAGGCCGCCGCCCAGCACGAGCATGAACGACAACAGGACTGCGAGGAACCGCAGCGCGCGCACGCGCACGGAAAGCGCCATACCGTTAAACATGAAATAGACGTTGAGTTTCGCTGGTCACCCACTGGCCGTAGGCGGCCGAGGCCGTCGCCTGCCACGAGACGATTTCAGGTGTCTCGTATGGATGATGCGCGAGAATAAATCGCTCCAGTTCGAGCGCCCGCACGGGGCTCGTCTTGAACAGCAACTGGATCTCGTCGGCCGTTTCGACCTTGCCCTGCCAGTGATAGCGCGACCTGATCGCACCGAGCTCCGACACACACGCGGCAAGCCGCGCATCGAGCGCACCGGCGCAAAGCGCTTCGGCGGTCGCGGCATCGGGCACCGTCGTCAGCATCAGCACCACTATCATCCGCGCCCTCCTGGCTGGTCTATCGGCACCTGACTCCTGCCGACGCACATTGCCCACCCGGGAGCGCACCGGCTGCCCCGTATCGTAGCGCAGCCCGCGCAACGCTGCCGGCACCACCCTGCGACAATCGATCGCAGCCGCCGCTTCAAAAACAAAAAGGGCCAAGCAATTGCTCGGCCCCTTTCAGATACTGCTGCGTACCGGAAGCTTATTCAGCTTCTTGCACGTTTTCCGTTTCGTCGACTTCCGGACGATCGAGCAGTTCGACCAGTGCCATCGGTGCGTTGTCGCCCACGCGGAAGCCGAACTTCAGCACGCGCAGGTAGCCGCCCGGACGGTTCGCGAAACGCGGACCGAGCACGTCGAACAGCTTCGCCACCGAGTCACGATCGCGCAGGCGGTTGAACGCCAGGCGACGGTTTGCCAGCGACGGCTTCTTGCCGAGCGTGATCAGCGGCTCGACGACTTTACGGAGTTCCTTCGCCTTCGGCAGCGTCGTCTTGATGACTTCGTGCTCGATCAGCGAGTTGGACATGTTACGGAGCATAGCCAGACGGTGGCTGCTCGTGCGGTTCAGTTTCCGCAGACCATGACGATGGCGCATTTCAGTTTCCTTGATTCAAAGTTTTGATCCAGCTCTTCTATCGCACCTCGATGGGTGCACGGGCCGGTAACGAAAAAAGCAAGATGCGGATTTTAAAGGAAAATCCGCATCTTTGCCAACTACAGCAACAGCAGCGCTACAAGCGGGCTTACTTGTCGAGACCAGCCGGCGGCCAGTTTTCGAGCTTCATGCCCAGCGTGAGACCGCGCGAAGCGAGCACTTCCTTGATCTCGTTGAGCGACTTGCGACCGAGGTTCGGCGTCTTCAGCAGCTCGTTTTCCGTGCGCTGGATGAGATCGCCGATGTAGTAGATGTTCTCGGCCTTCAGGCAGTTCGCCGAACGAACCGTCAGCTCGAGATCGTCCACCGGACGCAGCAGGATCGGATCGATCTGCGGTGCACGCGACGGCGCTTCGGCTGCCGTTTCCGTGCCTTCCAGCGCCGCGAACACGGACAGCTGGTCGACCAGGATGCGGGCCGATTGACGGATCGCTTCTTCCGGCGTGATCACACCACTCGTTTCGATGTTCATCACGAGCTTGTCGAGGTCGGTACGCTGCTCGACACGTGCGCTTTCAACCGCATAGCTCACGCGGCGAACCGGCGAGAACGATGCGTCGAGGACGATGCGGCCGATGATCTTGGCCGTGTCTTCGCCGTAGCGACGGACGTTGCCGGGCACATAGCCGCGACCCTTTTCGATCTTGATCTGAACGTCGAGCTTGCCACCCTTCGACAGGTGCGCAATCACGTGATTCGGGTTGATGACTTCGCAGTCGTGAGCCAGCTCGATATCGCCGGCCGTGACAACGCCTTCACCTTCCTTGCGCAGCGTAACCGTCACTTCGTCACGGTTATGCAGCTTGAACACCACGCCCTTCAGGTTCAGCAGCAGGTTGACGACGTCTTCCTGCACGCCATCCAGCGTCGAGTACTCGTGCACCACGCCCGCGATCGTCACTTCGGTCGGCGCGTAGCCAACCATCGACGACAGCAGCACGCGGCGAAGCGCATTGCCCAAGGTATGGCCGTAACCGCGTTCGAACGGTTCCATGACCACCCTCGCGTGGTTCTCTCCCAGCGATTCCACGGCGATGATCTTGGGTTTCAGCAAACTGGTTTGCATGGGCTTTCCTTTTCAATACCCTCGGCTCGTTACACCGATAAGGCTGACCGGTAACAACCAGAAAATAAACAGCCGAGGCCCCTCCTTGCGCAACGCAATCGGGGTACCTCGGCCGTCAATCGGATTAACGCGAATACAATTCGACGATCAGGCTTTCGTTGATGTCGCCTGCGATTTCAGCGCGTTCCGGCATTTGCTTGAACGTGCCTTCGAACTTCTTCGCATCGACTGCAACCCAGCTCGGCATGCCGCCTTGCTCGGCCAGCGACAGCGCTTCGACGATACGCGCTTGCTTCTTCGCCTTTTCGCGGATCGCGACGATGTCACCCGCCTTCACTTGCTGCGACGGGACGTTTGCAACGACGCCGTTCACGGTGATCGACTTGTGGCTCACCAGCTGACGCGCTTCAGCGCGGGTCGAGCCGAAGCCCATGCGATACACGACGTTGTCGAGGCGCGACTCGAGCAGTTGCAGCAGGTTTTCACCCGTGTTGCCCTTGCGGCGGTCGGCTTCAGCGAAGTAGCGACGGAACTGACGCTCCAGCACGCCGTAAATGCGCTTGACCTTCTGCTTTTCACGCAGCTGCGTACCATAGTCGGACGTACGTGCGCCCGAGGTACGGCCGTGCTGGCCCGGCTTGCTGTCGAGCTTGCACTTGTCGGCGAGCGAGCGGCGCGCGCTCTTCAGGAACAGGTCGGTGCCTTCACGGCGGGACAGCTTGGCCTTAGGGCCGATATAACGTGCCACTTTGCATTCCTTTATCAATCAGTCACGCGGATCGAAATCCGCGCTAGTTCGCTCCCTTTGGGGCGAACGGTGGGCTTAGTCAATCAAAAAAGCAACGCCCGTCGACGCTACGCGGCGACAGGCAATGTGCCAGCACGAACGTGCCAGCACATCTTTAGATACGACGACGCTTCGGCGGACGGCAGCCGTTGTGCGGAATCGGGGTGACATCCGAAATCGCGGTGATCTTGATGCCGAGGCCGTGCAGTGCGCGCACTGCCGACTCACGACCCGGGCCCGGGCCCTTGATCCGCACTTCCAGATTCTTCACGCCGTATTCCATCGCGACGCGGCCAGCCGACTCGGCTGCGACCTGGGCAGCGAACGGCGTCGATTTGCGCGAGCCCTTGAAGCCCTGACCGCCCGACGTCGCCCATGCCAGTGCGTTGCCTTGGCGATCGGTGATCGTGATGATCGTGTTGTTGAACGACGCGTGAACGTGAACCACGCCTTCAGCGACGTTCTTCTTAACCTTCTTGCGAACGCGTTGCGCCGCGGTGTTCGAAGCCTTAGCCATTACGTTTTCCTGTAACTGTCAGTTCCGCTTACTTCTTCAGCGCTTGCGCTGCACGACGCGGACCCTTGCGAGTACGTGCGTTCGTACGCGTACGCTGACCGCGCATCGGCAGGCCCTTGCGATGACGAACACCACGGTAGCAACCGAGGTCCATCAGGCGCTTGATGTTCATCGTCACTTCACGGCGCAGATCGCCTTCGACGACCAACTTGCCCACTTCTTCACGCAGCTTTTCCAAGTCTGCGTCGGTCAAGTCCTTGACCTTCTTCGAAAAATCGACGCCAGCTGCCACGCAGATGCTGCGCGAACGGGTGCGGCCGATACCGAAGATAGCCGTCAGGCCAATCTCGGTATGCTGGTGATTCGGGATGTTAACCCCTGCGATACGAGCCATTGTTTTTCCTCAAACAAAAAGCGCAAACAAACGCGCGGTCAGCCTTGGCGCTGCTTGTGGCGCGGATCCGAGCTGCAGATCACGCGAACGACGCCTTTGCGCTTGATGATCTTGCAATTGCGGCAAATGCGCTTAACCGATGCCATCACTTTCATGATAATACCCTTTTTTCAAATCACTTCGCCCGGAACACGATCCGCGCACGAGACAGATCGTAAGGCGTCAATTCAACCGTCACCTTGTCGCCCGGGAGAATGCGGATGTAGTGCATCCGCATCTTTCCGGAGATATGCCCCAACACGACATGGCCGTTTTCCAGCTTCACGCGGAAGGTCGCATTCGGGAGGTTTTCGATCACCTCGCCCTGCATCTGGATTACATCGTCTTTGGCCATAGTCCTTATTAACGCATTGGGATGTTGCCGCCCTTGAAGTTAGCCTTCTTGAGCAGTGACTCATACTGTTGCGACATAACGTACGACTGCACCTGCGCCATAAAGTCCATCGTGACGACGACAATGATCAGCAGCGACGTTCCACCAAAATAAAACGGCACGTTCCAGCGCAGCACCAGGAATTCCGGCAGCAGACACACGAAGACGATGTAGATCGCACCGGCCAGCGTCAGACGCGTGAGGATGCGGTCGATATATCGCGCGGTCTGATCGCCCGGGCGGATACCCGGAACAAACGCGCCGCTCTTCTTCAGGTTGTCTGCGGTTTCCCTGCTGTTGAACACCAGTGCGGTGTAGAAGAAGCAGAAAAACACGATCGCCAGCGTGTACAGCAACACATAGACCGGCTGGCCCGGCTTCAGCGCTTCCGCAACGTTATGCAACGTGTTGGAAATCCAGCTTCCCGTCGGCTGACCGGTACTGAACCAGCCGAGAATCGTTGCCGGGAACAGAATGATCGACGATGCGAAGATCGGCGGAATCACACCCGACATGTTCAGCTTCAGCGGCAGATGCGACGACTGCCCACCGTAGATCTTGTTGCCGACCTGGCGCTTCGCGTAGTTCACGAGGATCTTGCGCTGCCCGCGTTCGATGAACACGACCAGGTAAGTCACCGCGGCAATCAGGACGACGATGATGATCGCCGAAATGATGCTCATCGAACCCGTACGCACCAGCTCGAACAACCCACCGACGGCATTCGGGAACCCTGCTGCGATCCCGCCGAAGATGATGATCGAGATACCGTTGCCCAGACCACGCTCGGTAATCTGCTCGCCGAGCCACATCAGGAACATCGTGCCGGTAACCAGCGTCACGACCGTCGTCAGACGGAACAGCATGCCGGGATCGGTGACGAGGCCCGGCTGGTTTTCCAGCGCAGCCGCGATACCGAACGCCTGGAAGGTCGCGAGCACGACGGTGAAATACCGTGTGTACTGCGTGATCTTCCGTTGCCCTGCCTGCCCTTCCTTCTTCAGCGCCTCGAGCTGCGGCGATACGATCGCCAGCAACTGCATGATGATCGACGCCGAAATGTACGGCATGATCCCCAGCGCAAAGATCGTGAAGCGGGAAAGCGCGCCACCCGAGAACATGTTGAACATGCCCAGGATGCCGCCCGCCTGGCTCTGGAACAGCTTAGCCAGTTGATCCGGATCGATGCCCGGCACGGGAATGTGCGCGCCGATGCGATAGACGATCAGCGCCAGGAGCAGGAACATCGCTCGCCGGCGCAGATCGCCGAATTTCGCCGTGCTTCGACCGGGTTTTGCAAGACTCGGGCTGTTAGCCAAGTACCTTCTCCGATGAATGCAAATGACGACGCGCTAGCGTGTCACTCGGCGAACGAACCGCCAGCCGCTTCGATCGCAGCACGCGCACCCTTGGTGGCACCGAGACCCTTCACGACGATCTTGCGCTTCAGTTCGCCCGTCGCGATGATCTTTGCGCTCTTCGTCAGCTCGCCGACCAGGCCGGCTTGCTTCAGTGCGAGCAGATCGATCTCATCGACCGGCAGCTTCTCGAGGTCGCCCAGGCGCACTTCACCGACGAATTCCTTCGTCAGCGACGTGAAGCCGCGCTTCGGCAGACGACGTTGCAGCGGCATCTGACCGCCTTCGAAACCGACTTTGTGGAAGCCGCCCGAACGCGATTTCTGACCCTTGTGACCACGGCCAGCCGTCTTGCCGAGGCCCGAACCGATGCCACGGCCGACGCGACGCTTGGCGTGCTTGGCGCCAGCTGCCGGCTTCAGGTTATTCAATTCCATATCAACTCCTTGATCCGTAGGGCCGCTTACGCGATGACCTTAACGAGGTACGAGACCTTGTTGATCATGCCGCGGACCGCCGGCGTGTCCTGAAGCTCGCTGACCGAGTTGAGTCGGCGCAGGCCCAGGCCACGCACGGTCGCGCGGTGCGATTCGCGGGTCCCGATCAGGCTCTTAACGAGCTGAACCTTGACAGTTTTTTCAGACATGGTGACCACCCGGGCTTAGCCCAAAATTTCTTCGACGGACTTGCCGCGCTTCGCCGCGATGTCTGCCGGGGTGGACTGCTTGCGCAGACCGTCCAGCGTGGCGCGAACGAGGTTGTACGGGTTCGTCGAACCGTGGCTCTTTGCCACGACGTTCTGAACGCCCATCACGTCGAACACTGCGCGCATCGGGCCGCCGGCGATCACGCCCGTACCTGCCTTCGCCGGAGCGAGGAGGACAGCGGATGCGCCATGCTTGCCGTGCACTTCGTGTTGCAGCGTGCCGTTCTTGAGCGGCACCTTGAACATGTTGCGGCGAGCTTGTTCCATTGCCTTCTGGACAGCGACCGGCACTTCCTTCGCCTTGCCCTTGCCCATACCGATGCGGCCATCGCCGTCGCCAACCACGGTCAGTGCGGCGAAGCCGAGAATACGGCCACCCTTCACGACCTTGGTCACGCGGTTGACCGAAATCATCTTTTCGCGAAGGCCGTCGTCGCGCTCGTCAGCCTGAACTTTCGCTTGCATCTTTGCCATGACGAATTCCTTCCTTAGAACTTGAGCCCAGCTTCGCGAGCTGCCTCAGCCAGCGCCTTGACGCGGCCGTGGTAGCGGAAGCCCGAGCGGTCGAAGGCGACGGATTCGATGCCGGCAGCCTTTGCCTTCTCGGCAATACGCTTGCCGATCAGCGTCGCGGCATTAACGTTGCCGCCCTTGCCCGACTTGTCGGCCAGTTCAGCGCGCACTTCTGCTTCGAGCGTCGACGCGCTGGCGAGCACCTTGGTGCCGCAGGGCGAGAACACTTGAGCGTAGATGTGCGTGTTCGTGCGATGCACGGCGAGACGCGCGACCTGCAGCTCAGCGATCTTGATACGCGTCTGACGAGCGCGGCGCAGGCGAGATTGAGTCTTATCCATGATTGCGCACCCTTACTTCTTCTTCGTTTCTTTGAGGATCACAACCTCGTCGGAATAGCGCACGCCCTTGCCCTTGTACGGCTCCGGCGGACGGTAACCGCGAACTTCCGCAGCTACTTGACCGACTTGTTGCTTGTTGATCCCCTTGATCACGATTTCGGTTTGCGTCGGGGTTTCTGCCTTGACGCCTTCCGGCATCTGGTGCACCACCGGGTGCGAGAAACCCAGCGACAGGTTCAGCTTGTCGCCTTGCGCTTGCGCACGATAACCGACGCCAACCAGCGTCAGCTTGCGCTCGAAACCCTTGGTCACGCCGTGCACGGCATTCGCGATGATCGCGCGCATCGTGCCCGACAGTGCATTTGCTTCGCGGCTTTCGTCCACCGGCGACAGGTTCAGCGTGCCGTCGTTGTTCGCCACGTTCACGAGCGGATTGATCGCTTGCGTGATGGTGCCCAGCGGGCCCTTGACGGTGATCGCACCGTCGGCCAGCTTGACTTCCGCGCCTTGCAGCGCGATCGGGCTCTTACCTACTCGAGACATGTTTCTCTCTCCTCGGCTTTAAGCGACGTAGCAGATGACTTCGCCGCCGACGCCGGTAGCGCGCGCCTTGCGGTCGGTCATCACGCCCTTCGGCGTCGACACGATTGCCACGCCCAGGCCGTTCATGACCTGCGGAATGTCGTTACGGCCGCGGTACACGCGCAGACCAGGCTTCGACACGCGCTCGAGGCGTTCGATGACCGGGCGACCTGCGTAGTACTTCAGCGCGATATTCAGTTCGGACTTCGCACCTTCCGCCTTGACGGCGAAATCGTCGATGTAACCTTCGTCCTTCAGGACTTGTGCGATTGCAACCTTGACCTTCGACGAGGGCATCGCAACCGATACCTTCTCGACCATCTGCGCGTTGCGGATGCGAGTCAGCATATCGGCGATAGGATCACTCATGCTCATTTACGTTTCTCCTATTACCAGCTCGCCTTGGTCAGGCCAGGAATCTCGCCACGGAATGCGATTTCACGAATCTTGTTACGCGCGAGGCCGAATTTACGGAACGTGCCACGCGGACGGCCCGTGATCGCGCAGCGGTTACGCTGGCGGGTCGGGTTTGCGTTGCGGGGCAATTGCTGCAGCTCAAGGCGTGCTTCGTAGCGCTCTTCTTCCGACTTGCTTTGGTCTTCGACGATCGCCTTCAGCGCATCGCGCTTTGCTGCGAACTTCGCGACCAGGCGGGCGCGCTTCTTTTCACGTTCGATCAGTGCCAGTTTAGCCACGGTAACCTCAGTTTCTGAACGGGAACTTGAAGCTGGCGAGCAGAGCCTTTGCTTCGTCGTCGGTCTTCGCAGTCGTCGTGATGCTGATGTTCAGCCCACGCAGTGCGTCGATCTTGTCGTAGTCGATTTCGGGGAAAATGATCTGCTCTTTCACACCGATGTTGTAGTTGCCACGGCCATCGAAAGCACGACCCGACACGCCGCGGAAGTCACGCACGCGGGGCAGGGCAACCGTCACGAAACGGTCGAGGAATTCGTACATTGCACGGCCACGCAGCGTCACCATCGCGCCGATCGGGTAACCCTGGCGGATCTTGAAGCCTGCGATTGCCTTGCGTGCCTTCGTCACGACCGGCTTCTGACCAGCGATCTTCGTGAGGTCGCCAACGGCGTTCTCGATGATCTTCTTGTCAGCGATCGCTTCGCCAAGACCCATGTTCAGCGTGATCTTGGTGATGCGCGGCACTTCCATGACCGACTTGTAACCGAACTTCTCGATCAGGCCGGGCACAACCTTTTCTTTGTAAAACTCTTGAAAACGAGCCATTTTTTACTCCGCTGCGTCAGGCGCTCAGTACGGCACCGGTCGTCTTCAGGAAGCGAACCTTCTTGCCTTCCTCGACCTTGATGCCAACACGCGACGCCTTGCCATTCGCGTCGACCAGTGCGACGTTCGAAATATGCAGGGGCATCGTCTTCGCTTCCACGCCACCCGTCGTACCCTTCATCGGGTTCGGCTTCACATGCTTCTTGACGAGGTTGATACCTTCAACCGTCACATGCTCTGCACCGACAGCCAGCACGACGCCGCGCTTGCCCTTGTCCTTGCCAGTGACGACGATGACTTCGTCACCTTTGCGAATCTTGTTCATCGCGACTCCTTACAGCACTTCCGGCGCCAGCGAAACGATCTTCATGAATCGTTCGCTACGCAGCTCACGCGTCACCGGCCCGAAGATACGGGTGCCGATCGGCTCGAGCTTGTTATTCAAAAGCACAGCGGCGTTGCCGTCGAACTTGATCAGCGAGCCGTCTTGACGGCGCACGCCCTTGGCGGTGCGGACCACCACGGCGTTGTAAATTTCGCCTTTCTTCACGCGCCCGCGCGGCGTTGCCTCTTTGACGCTCACCTTGATGATGTCGCCAATGCCGGCATAACGACGCTTCGAGCCGCCGAGCACCTTGATGCACAGGACTTCACGTGCACCCGTGTTGTCGGCTACTTCGAGCCGAGATTCGGTCTGGATCATGGTTTGTCTTTCCCAACTTAATCCGGATGCACCACCATGATGCATTCGGTCAGTCTTGGTCCCGTCAGCCAATCGGCTGCTTGGGTTGGAACAGCAGCGACGGCAAACGAAACCCGCCATCGCAATTCGGTGAATCTTTCGGACAGGCAGGCGCCAGTCCGCTTCCCCCACCAACTTCGCCCGCGACGGGGCTCCCATAAAGAGGGAAGACCAGGATTATAACAAATAACCCTGGTCACGCAAGCAAAAACTTTGCGATTTCAAGCACTTCGTGGAGAAGTGCCCGTTACTGCCTACTGCGCTGCCCGCTTAGATGACGCGAGCTGCTTCGACGAGGCGCGACACCGTCCAGGCCTTCGTCTTCGAAACAGGACGAGTTTCCTGGATTTCGACGAGATCGCCTTCGTTGTAGGTGTTCGCTTCATCGTGCGCGTGGTACTTCTTCGAGCGCACGACATACTTGCCGTAGATCGGATGCTTGACGCGGTGCTCGATCAGCACGGTGACGGTCTTGTCCATCTTGTTGCTGACGACCCGACCGACCAGCGTCCGCTTCAGCGAGGTTTTCACGCTATCGTTCATTTCTGGTTCGCCTTCTGAGTCATGACGGTCCGCACACGTGCGATGTCGCGACGAACCTTCTTCAGCTGGCTCGTGTTCGTGAGCTGCTGGGTCGCGAGTTGCATGCGCAGGCCGAATTGCGCCTTCAGCAGGTCCGCCAGCTCCTTGTTGAGCGCGGCCTGGTCTTTCTGGAGAAGTTCGGAAGCCTTCATGTTTTCTCCTTAGGCGCCGAGCTGGCGCACGATGAATGCCGTCTTCAGCGGCAGCTTGGCTGCAGCCAGACGGAACGCTTCGCGTGCCAGTTCTTCGGTTACGCCGTCCATTTCATAGAGCATCTTGCCCGGCTGAATCTCGGCGACGTAGTACTCCGGGTTACCCTTACCGTTACCCATACGCACTTCGGCCGGCTTCTGCGAAATCGGCTTGTCCGGGAAGATCCGGATCCAGATGCGGCCGCCACGCTTGATGTGACGCGTCATTGCACGACGCGCCGCTTCAATCTGGCGTGCGGTCAAACGACCGCGACCGATCGCCTTCAGGCCGAATTCACCGAACGACACTGCGTTGCCGCGCGTCGCCTTGCCGGTGTTACGACCCTTCTGCTCTTTACGATACTTTCTGCGTTTCGGTTGCAGCATCGTTATTCTCCAGTCTTGCCGTCTTCGGGCTTGCCGGCGCCGCGGCGCGGTGCGCCACGACGAGCACCCGGAGCGCCGCCTTCGCCGTCACGGCGCGGACGACGGTCGCCCGGACGCGCATTGCGACGCGGACGCTTGTCTTCGGCTACTTCTTCCACCACCGGTGCGTCGTTGCGGCCGAGCGTATCGCCCTTGTAGACCCACACCTTGACGCCGATGATCCCGTAAGTCGTCTTCGCTTCCGAAGTCGCGTAGTCGATATCAGCACGCAGCGTGTGAAGCGGCACGCGACCTTCGCGATACCACTCCGTACGAGCGATTTCGATACCGTTCAGACGGCCTGCGCTCATGATCTTGATGCCTTGGGCACCCAGACGCATCGCGTTCTGCATCGCACGCTTCATCGCGCGACGGAACATGATCCGGCGCTCGAGCTGTTGCGTGATCGAGTCAGCGATCAGCTGAGCATCGGTTTCCGGCTTGCGGATTTCTTCGATGTTGACGTGAACCGGCACGCCCATGCGGCGTTGCAGTTCCGTCTTCAGCTGTTCGATATCCTCGCCCTTCTTGCCGATGACCACGCCCGGACGCGAGCTGTAAATCGTGATGCGCGCGTTCTTCGCCGGACGCTCGATGACCACCCGACCGACCGAAGCGTTCTTCAGCTTCTTCTTCAGGTATTCACGAACACCGATGTCTTCCTGCAGCATCGCCGCGAAATTGTTGTTGTTCGCGTACCAACGCGAAGCCCAATTGCGGCTGACAGCCAGGCGGAAGCCAGTCGGATGAATTTTCTGTCCCATCGTATGGCTCCTTAATTCCCGACCGTCACAGTGATGTGACAGGATTGCTTCTCGATGCGGTTACCGCGGCCCTTGGCGCGCGCGGTGAAACGCTTGAGCGATGCAGCCTTGTCGACGTAGATGCTCTTGATCTTGAGCTCGTCGATATCAGCGCCTTCGTTGTGCTCCGCATTCGCGATTGCCGACAGCACAACCTTCTTCACGATGCCAGCCGCCTTCTTCGGCGAGAACGTCAGAACGTTCAGCGCCTTGTCGACCGGCAAACCGCGGATCTGGTCAGCCACAAGGCGCGTTTTCTGCGCCGAGATGCGGGCACCGCGATGAATTGCTTTCACTTCCATCTTGATTGCCCCTTATTTCTTGGCCTTCTTGTCGGCTGCGTGACCCTTGAACGTACGGGTCAGTGCGAACTCGCCAAGCTTGTGGCCGACCATGTTTTCCGAGATGTACACCGGAACGTGTTGACGGCCGTTGTGAACAGCGATCGTCAGGCCGATGAAATCCGGCAGAATCGTCGAGCGACGCGACCAGGTCTTGATCGGCTTTTTGTCGCGCGAAGCTGCAGCCGCCTCAACTTTCTTCAGCAAATGGGCGTCGCAGAACGGACCTTTTTTAACAGAACGTGCCATTGCCTACTCCTTAACGCTTGTGACGGCGCTGGACGATCATCGTCGTCGTGCGCTTGTTGCTGCGGGTGCGGTAACCCTTAGCCGGCGTACCCCACGGGCTCACCGGGTCGCGACCTGCAGCCGTCTTGCCCTCACCACCACCGTGCGGGTGATCAACCGGGTTCATCGCAACGCCACGCACCGTCGGGCGGATACCGCGCCAGCGGTTCGCGCCAGCCTTGCCGATCTGGCGCAGGCTATGCTCTTCGTTGCCGACTTCACCGATCGTTGCACGGCACTCGATGTGCACGCGGCGGATTTCGCCCGAACGCAGACGAACCTGCGCGTAGACGCCTTCACGTGCGAGCAGCATGGCCGACGTGCCAGCCGAACGCGCCATTTGCGCGCCCTTGCCCGGCAGCATCTCGATGCAGTGGATCGTCGTACCGACCGGAATGTTGCGGATCGGCAGCGTGTTGCCTGCGCGGATCGGCGCTTCCGAACCCGACATCAGCTGTTGGCCGACGGTCAGGCCCTTCGGGGCGATGATGTAGCGACGTTCGCCGTCTGCGTAGAGCACCAGCGCGATGTTCGCGCTACGGTTCGGGTCGTACTCGAGACGCTCGACCTTTGCCGGGATGCCATCCTTCGTGCGACGGAAATCGACGATACGATAGTGTTGCTTGTGACCACCACCCTTGTGACGCGTGGTGATACGGCCATTGTTGTTACGGCCGGCGGTCGAGCTCTGCGAGTCGAGCAGTGCCGCGAACGGCTTGCCCTGGTGCAGGTTCTTGTTGACCACCTTGACCATCGCGCGGCGACCCGGCGATGTCGGCTTAACTTTAACGATTGCCATGATTACTTGGCCTCCGCTTCAAAGTTGATTTCCTGGCCGGGCTTCAGGCAAACGTACGCCTTCTTCACGTCCTTGCGGCGGCCCATCGAACGGCCGAAGCGCTTTTGCTTGCCCTTCTGAACCAGCACGTTGACCGAATCAACTTCAACCTTGAACAGCAGCTCGACAGCCGCCTTCACTTCCTGCTTCGTGGCATCCGGTGCGACTTCGAACACGACTTGCTCGTTCTTGTCGGCAACCAGCGTCGCCTTTTCCGAGATCACCGGTGCGAGCAGGACCTGCATCAAACGATGATCGTTCTTGCGAATCTCGCTCATGACAGCAACTCCTCGATCTGGGCGACCGCAGCCTTCGTGACCAGCACTTTCTTGAAGTAGATCAGCGACAGCGGGTCAGCGTAGCGCGGCTCGACAATCGCCACGTGCGGCAGGTTGCGCGAAGCCAGGTACAGGTTCTCGTCGACCGTGTCGGTGATGATCAGCACGGAGTCGAGACCCATGGTCTTGAATTTGTCGGCCAGCAGCTTGGTCTTCGGCGCTTCGAGGATGATGTCCTCGACGACCGACAGACGGCCTTCACGGGCCAGCTGCGAGAAGATCGAGCAGAGACCTGCGCGATGCATCTTCTTGTTGACCTTGTGCGAGAAGTTTTCTTCCGGCGAATTCGGGAAGATACGACCACCGCCACGCCACAGCGGGCTCGACGACATACCGGCACGAGCACGGCCCGTACCCTTCTGGCGCCACGGCTTCTTGGTCGTGTGCTTGACTTGCTCACGGTCCTTCTGTGCGCGGTTACCCTGGCGAGCATTCGCCTGGTAAGCGACGACGACCTGGTGGATCAGCGCTTCGTTGTAGTCACGACCGAACACGACGTCCGATGCGTTGACCACTGCACCTTCCTGACCATTTTCGTTCAGGAGCTTGAGTTCCATTATTTCGCCCCCTTGGTCTTGACGGCCGGCGTCACGAAGACCTTGCCGCCCTTCGCGCCCGGAATCGCACCCTTCACGAGCAGCAGCTTGCGCTCTGCGTCGATACGAGCGATTTCGAGGTTCTGCACCGTCACCGTCACGTCACCCATGTGACCCGTCATGCGTTTACCCGGGAAAACACGACCCGGATCCTGCGCCATACCGATCGAGCCCGGCACGTTGTGCGAGCGCGAGTTACCGTGCGTCGCACGGCCGGAGGAGAAGTTGTAACGCTTGATCGTACCGGCGTAGCCCTTACCGATCGACACGCCTTGCACGTCGACCTTCTGGCCCACTTCGAAAAGATCAGCACCGACCACGGCGCCATTCGACAGCTCAGCTGCCTTGGCCGCGTCAATGCGGAATTCCTTGAGGATTTCACCGGCTTCGACACCGGCTTTGGCGAGATGACCTGCCAGCGGCTTCGTCACGCGCGATGCACGACGGGAGCCGAATGCAACCTGCACGGCCGTGTAGCCGTCGGTTTCAACAGTCTTGATCTGCGTCACGCGGTTGTCCGACACGTCCAGCACGGTGACGGGAATCGAATCCCCTTCAGCCGTGAAGATACGGGTCATGCCAACCTTGCGACCTACGAGTCCAAGGCTCATCATTTTCTCCATTCCCGACTGCGATTGGTCGGGGCTGATTTACAAAATGCCGGGCACGCAAGGCCCAACTTTTTTACGCGAATACGCGAAAAGCCAAGCAGTATAGCCCGACTTCTCGATTTCCGCAAGCAATACAAAGACTTAGCGCCACCCGGCAAGCCGGAAGGCGCCGAAAGCCTTACTGCAGCTTGATTTCCACGTCGACGCCAGCCGGCAGGTCGAGCTTCATCAGCGCGTCAACCGTCTTGTCGGTCGGATCGACGATGTCCATCAGGCGCTGGTGGGTACGGATTTCGAGCTGATCGCGCGACGTCTTGTTGACGTGCGGCGAACGCAGGATGTCAAAACGCTGAATGCGCGTCGGCAGCGGCACCGGGCCACGGACGATTGCGCCAGTCCGCTTCGCGGTATCGACGATTTCGGCAGCCGATTGATCGATCAGACGATAGTCGAAAGCCTTCAGGCGAATGCGGATTTTCTGTTGCTGCATGACGATTCCTTGAAAAGAGCGAGGCGATGTTGCACCGCCGGACACTAAAAGAACGCGAAACCTGCTGCCTGCGGGGAGCGAAGCGACAGGTTCCGAACGGTACTTCCACTGCTAAGCCCGCGATTCTACACGAAAAATCGGAGAGGTGGTGCGGGTTTGTCAATGTGTGTGGCAGCACCCCATAAAGAAAAACCGGGTGCCAGCGCAAGCTGAACACCCGGTTTCGACGCTACAACTGCATACCGTGGGATCGCGGATCCCGGAAGGACCCGCGGATCGTCGATCTTAGTCGAGGATCTTGGCGACGACGCCAGCGCCGACCGTACGGCCGCCTTCACGGATTGCGAAGCGCAGACCTTCTTCCATCGCGATCGGAGCAAT
>JABLTH010085262.1_pt1 | contig 87643 bp, 74 predicted proteins | sample 7875711 | NCBI WGS metagenome assembly JABLTH01 (sample SAMN14941262, study PRJNA633318) | bioreactor metagenome | isolation source: bioreactor | place: China | collected 2019-03-05 | reverse complement strand
TCCTGAACCTGCTTAAACACGATAAAATAAAAGCGATACGCAGCTGCGGGCTGATGATGGCGGTGGAATTTGAAAGTTTTGAGCAAAATAAAAAGATCATTGACGCATTGATTGAACAGGGCGTATTTACCGACTGGTTTTTGTTTGCATCCAACTGTTTGCGCATTGTGCCGCCGCTCAATATAACTGCTGAAGAAATTAAAAATGCCTGCCAAAAGATCACTGCGGTGCTGAATAACTTATAACTCCCATGAAGCGATTTAAAACATTTTTATTGCGCCTGTCAATAGTGCTGGCGGCACTGTACCTGCTGTTGCTGATACCCGACGGAACAGACAAGAATATGAGCCTGCCCTCCGGCCAAAAACCTTTTGCATGGAACCAGGATGCTGTTTGGCAGCAGATGGAAAACAATTTTAGACAGGCCAGGCAAATGCCGCTTGCAGAAAGAGATTCAGTTATCATGCACTTCCAAAAAAGCATTGTTGCTCAATTGCTCAGTTTTGCAGATGATAATATCAGTTATACGGATAACCGTTTGTTTGATCTTGAAAATGATTTTTTTAATGCGGCTGCATATGTGGCGGCATCTGCAAAACCAGGATGGTATTTGCATTCCGCAGCAATGTTCCGTGCATTAGTAAAGGAGGCATCCCGTAACTGGAACGTAAAAGACACAGCCGTTAAAAATGTTTTGTATAAACTTTTATATGGTACCCGGGCAGCTACGGAAGAAGTGCTGCTGCAAACAGGTGTTTCATATGATGCGTCACCGGCAGCGCTGGTGCAGGATGAAAGATCGGCCACCCCATTCACAACCATTTTTGGTGTTCAGGTACATAGTGGTGATTTATTAGTGTCAAGAGGCGGCGCGGAAGTATCTGCATTGATATCAAGAGGCAATGATTACCCCGGCAATTTTTCGCATGTGGCATTGATTTATGTGGAAGAAAAAACAAACAAGCCTTATTTGATTGAAGCGCATATTGAAAAGGGAGTGGCTGTATCGTCGGTGGAACAATATGTAAACGATAAAAAACTCCGCTTTATGGTGCTGCGGCTGCGCAGTGATTTGCCCGTAATGCAAAATGATTCCTTGTTAGCTCACAAAGCCGCCAAAGCCGCTTATGAAGCAGCGCTCCGCCGCCATATTCCCTACGATTTTAAAATGAACTTTTATGATTCATCCGCCATGTTCTGTTCCGAAGTGGCTTCTTATGCTTACAAGACAAAAGGCGTGGAGTTGTGGCAGAATATTTCTACCATTTCATCAGCAGGTGTGGTGAACTGGCTGCACGATTTTGGCGTGGAAAATTTTGTAACACAAATGCCTTCTGACCTGGAGTATGACCCGCAGCTGAGCATTGTGGCCGAATGGCGCGACCCTGAGACTTTGTACAAGGATCATATTGATAATGCAGCCATGGATGCATTGCTGGAAAAAGCCAATGACGGACAAACCATTTCCTATAATCACTGGATGCTTCCGGTGGTAAGACTTATCAAAGCATGGAGCTGGATCAAAAACCAGTTGGGCAAAGAAGCCATGATACCCGAAGGCATGAGTGCCACCCGTGCACTCAAAAACCAAACCTTTGTGGCCATGCATAAAGCAGTGCGGGACAAAGTACAGGAGCAGTCCGGCCGGTTTTTAAAAGATAATGGCTACAGGCCGCCTTACTGGCAACTGGTAAAATTTGCACAGGCTGCGGTAAAATAAATTAGAAAAAATAATTTGTAAATGTCGGGTTCAAATATTTACTTTGTAATTCAAAGTGCTTTTGTATGAATACACCACAACAGTCATTCGACGATTTGCAGCATATTAAAAAGATGATGGAACGCAGCAGCCGTTTTATCAGTCTCAGTGGTTTAAGCGGTGTGGCTGCCGGTGCGTGTGCACTGGTGGGCGCATGGTTTGCCAGCCAGAAAATCAATTGCTGGGTAAAGGGCGATTGCCAGCTCAGTCATCTAATTGATTCAGGGGGCCGGCAGCTGATGAATGAACTGTTCTGGATTGCCACACTCACGTTTGTTGCGGCATTTTCACTGGCCTTCTTATTTACTTTCCTGCGCAGCAAAAAAACCGGCACCCCGTTATGGGGTAGCACCACTATCCGGCTGCTGTGGAATACCGCGGTTCCTTTAGGTGCCGGTGCCATTTTTCTTTTCAGGATGATGCAGCTGGGCCAATACGACCTGGTGGCACCCGGATGTTTGATATTTTACGGGCTGGCACTCATAAACGGCAGCAAATACACGTTGGGTGAAATAAAATACCTGGGATATGGTATGCTGTTACTTGGTATTGTTAACTTGTGGTTTGTGGGCTATGGTTTGCATTTCTGGGCAATGGGTTTTGGGGTGTTGCATATTGTGTATGGCGGGATGATGTGGAATAAGTATGAGCGGAAGCAGGGAGATAGAAGTTAAAGGACAGAAGAAAGGAGGGATGTTTTTTATAATAATGGATTTTTGAACATGATAATGAAGCGATGAGTTTAATAGAGAATTTAAATAAAATTTTTGACAGCCGCATCCGGCTGGGCATTATGAGTGCCCTGATGGTGAATGCTGAAATTAATTTTAACGAATTGAAAGAATTGCTGCAGATAACAGATGGTAACCTGGCCAGTCATTTAAAAACGCTGGAAGAAAGCGGTTATGTAAAGATCCAGAAAGGATTTGTAGGTCGTAAAACCAATACTACTTACTCTGTTACCAAGGCGGGCGAAAAGGCTTTTAAGGCACATTTATCTGCTTTGGAAAAAATGATCGGCTCAGTAAAATAAAATTTTTTGTCTTTATACTTTGAAATACAAAGTACTTTTTAGAATATGAAATTTATCAGGATATTTGCCGTCTTCATTGGCGTCTGGTTCGTGGCTTCGTTATTGAATGGCCTCATTGCGGGCATCAGCCTCAGTATGGGCGCACCGGACGAATATGGTGCTGGCACATTCGGGCTGGCCATGATCTTCTCTTTTATTTTCAGTATCCCCCTGGTATCGGTGGTATGGTTTGTAACCTTCATTGCACAGCTTGCCGGTGCCAGCGGCTTCCCGCTTTTTCGTGTGGTGGTAATAACAAGTTTGATTTGTGCCATTGCGGGTGCTGTTTTTTTCATTGCATCTTTCCAGCGTGATTTTAAAGAAGCCAGTTATGCGGCCGGCTTTGGCATTATTGTATCGGCCATTACAGCGGTAACTGTATTCAGGCATTCAATTAAAAAATATGAAACAGCTGTATAAAATATTTGTAAAAGCAAGGGCGGCCCTCCTCGTTTTTTTAACGCATCATATGGCACTGCCCTTTTTGCGGCTGGTGCGGCGGCCTTCGCAGTTTCCTTACACCGCTGCTGAATTGCAGCAGATGCCGGCCGGCAGCCTGGGTAACGACCTGGTTTGTTTTTTGGAACAAAGAGACCTGCAATTGCTGACCTATTACGCCAAGCACGATATCAAACATATTTTGCTGCAGTACGATACTACAGAAGATGGCGAGGTTTGCCTGCAATGTTTTATGCTGGGCAACGGTCATATCTCTTTCCCAGTTGCGGCAACTGTTCTGTACGGGTTTATCACCATGCCCGAATACTGGGGCCGCTTTATCAAAGCATACCAGCGTGGCTGGCAAAGCCCGGCTATAAAAAACTGGTCATGGTACCAGCTGTTAACACAACCCACACAAACACTCATTGATACAATAAATGAAAAAAAGACAAGGGCTTAAACTGGCCGCATACTGGTATTGCCTGCAATTGCTGATAATAACAATGATTAAAAATAAGAAGTATGAAAATCAATAACGCCTTTTTAAAGATGAGCCTGGTTACTGCCGGTGCAATTATTTTCAATATCGTTTTCTGGCAGGAGAAACTGGCGCTGAATGCAATATTCTTTGATGCCTTTGTTGCAGGGTCCGTTTTTTATTTGTATCCCGCTGCATTTACCAGGCCGGAAATGAAATGGTTGCTGCTGGGGCATATTGCCGCACTGTGTACTGTTGTGGTGCATAACACGGTGCTGAGCAAGATTGCTTTCAGTACAACACTTTTATTGGTGGTGGTATTTACCCAATACCTCCACCGCTCGGTTTGGTATGCCGCAGCATCTGTGCTCGGTAATTATGTATTGCTGTTTATGTCGGTTCTTGAGAACCTGCGGCAGGTGAAAAAAGTAAAACTGCATACCGGAGGGCTGGGTAAAAAGATCCGCTTCATCATTATTCCCCTGCTTATTGCCGCAGTTTTCCTGGTGGTATATGCCATGGCAAACACCGTATTTCAAAATGTGCTGCATGATGTGGGACTTGCGCTGGAAAAATTTGTGACCCGTCTTTTCAACTGGTTTGCATGGGAGCGTTTTGGTTTTTTATTGCTGGGCCTGCTCATTACCGGCGGACTGTTATTAAAGGCCGGTTACAACCGGTTTTCGGAAAGTGATATTGCCAAACACAACGACCTGTTTCGTAAAAAACACAACCTGCAGCAATGGAAAAACAGCGCCCTGTTCGACCTGCTCACTGTTTTCATGGGCCGTTTTGCAAATGGTGTGATGGCGCTGCGTAATGAGAATACGGTGGGCATCATCAGCCTTGCCATGCTGAACCTGCTGTTGCTGGTGATCAATATCATTGATATCAAATACGTGTGGTTTGGCTTTACCTACACGCCCGGTATGAACCTGAAAGATATTGTGCACGAAGGAACGGGCATGCTTATTTTTTCTATCCTGCTGGCAATGGTCGTGGTGTTGTTTTTCTTCAGGGGCAATCTCAACTTTTACAAACGCAATAAATGGCTGCGTTACGGAGCCTATGGATGGATATTTCAAAATGCGGTACTCGTGATATCTGTACTGCTGCGTGATTATTATTACATACAGCATATGGGTCTTGCTTACAAACGTATTGGTGTGCTGTTCTTTTTGCTGATGGTGCTGATGGGACTGATCACCGTATTCTTAAAAATTCATCACAAAAAAACGGCGTACTATTTATTGAGGGTGAATGGCTGGTTTGCCATTGTGCTGCTGGTGGCGGCATCCTGCATTCACTGGGATGAGACCATGGCTGCTTATAACCTGGCAAGAAAAAATACCGTGCCGGTGGATGTGAAATTTTTACTCACCCTCAGTGATAAAACCCTCCCGCTGCTGGAGGCAAATCCTGATGTGCTGGATAAAGAAAATCCGGTAGTAAATGGTGAAGGTGAATTTTTGTACCGCAGCGGCTTAACGCCACGCCAGCTGTTTGAACAGCGCAAACAAAATTTTATAAATGAACAGCAGCATTATACATGGCTTTCATGGAACAGGGCCGATGCTTATGTTTCAGAAAAACTGCTGCAGAACAAAATTGTATCCTCACTTAAAAATTAACTGTATGAAACAGGTTTGGTTTAAACGTGCCGGCTGGTTGTATATACCCGTGCACCCGCTTGGTTTTTTGGTTACCATACTGGCCATTGTTTTTATAGTGCCTGTTGTAATGGCGGTAAACAGGAATGCACATTCGGTAACAGATGAATTGTATCAAATTTTTGTATACGGCAGTTGCACCGCTTTCTGGTGGAAATGGGTGGCCGATAAAACCAGCCGCCGGTGAAACTGGTAAAAGCATTTTCATTTGCGTTGAATGGTATCAGGATTTGCTTCCTGTCTGAAATCAATTACAGGATACATGTTGTTGCCGCTGTACTGGCGGCAGCAGCAGGTATTTATTTTGGGCTCAGTAATGTGGAGTGGCTGGTAATTGCCATTTGTATTACAGCGGTAATGGTGACTGAAATGCTGAACACAGCCATTGAAAAACTCTGCAACCTGGTACACGCAGGTTTTCACCCTTTAATAAAACAGGCAAAGGATATTGCCGCTGGTGCGGTGCTGCTTGCCGCATTGCTGAGTGTTATTTGCGGCGGTATCATTTTCATTCCCAAAATCATCACCTTGTTAAAATCATTGTATTGAAAACATCATTGTCATTTTCAAAAATTTTATTGCTGCTGCTGTTATTTACCTGCAGTATGATTGCTGCCCGCTTTGTTTATTCGGGAGAACACCGTTTTTTGTTTATCACCTGGAACCTTTTTCTTGCGTGGCTGCCATGGGGCATAAGTTCACTTTTTAGCGGGATGCATAAAAAACACTGGCTGCAACAGGCTTTGCTGTTATGGGTATGGCTGTTATTTTTTCCCAATTCCCTGTATGTTGTTACCGACATCATTCACCTGCCGGCGGTAACAAAAGTGCCTGTTTGGTTTGATGCGATATTGCTTTTTGCCGCGGCCATTACCGGGCTCATCATGGCTTTTGCTTCCTTATTACGGCTGGAACAGTATTTACAGATAAAATGCAGCGGCCGGTTTGTGCCGGTACTCATTGGTGTTGTATTGTTCCTTGGTTCCTTTGGCGTGTATCTTGGCCGCTTCATGCGCTGGAACAGCTGGGATATTCTTAAAGATCCTGCCGGCATTTCTTATCAAATTGCACATCGTTTTATTTTTCCCTTATCACATGGCCGAACATGGGGCATCACCCTGATGCTGTCGGTATTTTTTTATTTGCTGTGGCTGCTGGTTAAAAAAATACCCGGCCATACGGCCGGGCATCGTATCCAAATCTGATAAATTAAAAATCAAGTCCCATAGCAAAATACAATTGCGGTTTGCCTTTAAAGAAACCATTCATTTGCCATGCGGCATCAAATTTTAAGAAATAACCCAGCAGCATGCTTCTTGCGCCAAAACCATAACCACCAGCAAACGGACCAATACCTCCTGCTTTTACAGAAACCTGCACAGGATTGTTCTGGTTCAGGTTGCCGTAAGAAATAGTTGGCCTTGATAATTTATTGTACTGGCCATTCCATGCTGTTCCCAAATCGGCAAATTGTACCAGCTGGAAATTTCTCAGGAATGCATTGTTGATGGTGCGTTTGAGCAAGGTGCTGAACACCGGCAGCCTGAACTCGCTGTTAAATACAACAGCGTTATTGCCATTGGCAATATTCTGTTTAAATCCTCTCAGGTTCACCGCCAGGCTCTGGAATGCATACGACTGGTCTGCCGCGGGTTTGTTGGATTCGGCAGTGATATAATAACGGTCGCTGCCATCCTTTGGTTTGATATTGGGACCAAACATCAGCCAGCCATCCACACCGCCGAGGAAGTACAATATTTTTTGATTGCCCCAGCTAAAGTCGCCTGCCGCACGGCCAGCCCAAATAAAGTTTTGGAAGATGGGATAATAATACCTCGCATCAAAACCTAAATTAAAAGTATTGGGCCCGTCGGCATACAGCACTTTATTGATCTGCATATTCCAGTCGAAGTACACTTTATAACGCAACCCGGTCCAGATATTCATGGCGGGGTTCAGGCTGTTATCATACACATATTCCAAACGGCTGACAGAATACAGTGTTTTATCATCTTTTGCAGGAAGCGTGTAATCCTTGTCGGTTGCACCAATCACGGTTTTGTCAGACCGGATGCCAGTGGTAAAACGGATGCTCCTGTGCACATCAAACGGGTAACTGATATTACCCTGGTACATGTTGGTGAATAATTTTATGCTCGCAAAACGCAGGTTACCGCTGGTGTCAAAATATTCACCATACATTGATTGTGAATTGCGGTAATAAGAAAAGCCCCAGTCAACCCGCTTGCGCAGGTTTTGAAAATTGAGGTACCACTCATTATTCTTAAGGTTGGTGGAAATTTTATAAGCACCTGTTATTTTCAGGTCTTCCATTAGCTCAGAGGTGCCAATGCGTGTTAACCCGTTTAAAGGAGTGGAACCGTTAAGCTGAACAGGGCCCGACTGGTCACGGCCCAAATAAGGCTCATACCTGTTTATCAGTACAGAGTTGTTAAAACCAAAAGCGCCATTCTCTACATAAAATTTTGGTGGCTTGTACGGGAAGTGCTTCATGGATTTGAGCACACTTTCATTATCCGATTCTTCAATGCCAGGGGTTACCTTGCCGGCAGCCTTGTTTTCTTTTTTCTCGTTGGCGTATTCACTCTGGAAAAAGTCGTCTTCTTTTTTTGCAGTATCTGCCGCTATCTCGGGCTTCAGCACACCTTTTGCATTGTACTCCGACATTTTCTTTTTCATGTACTCTGTCGGCTGTGCAGTAATGTTACGGCGGCGCAATGCGTCTTCATTGATCTTGAGTTTGTACAATACTTTTTCATCACTCTGCCTGGTTACTTCACTTACCTGGTCATTATCGCCTGCGGTTCTTGTTTCATACAAACGGCTTTCGTAGTTGGTAATAGGGAATGTATATGCCGAGTCAGAGGAAACAGATACAACCGCTACAGAATCCACATCGGTTTTTTTATTCACCCGCAAAGCGCTGTCCACTTCTTTGGTGGAAGGATTGCGGAGAATATCTGTTCCTATCAGCACCAGTGTGTCAAGTCCTTCTTTTTTTGTGGTGAAGAAACCTGCATACCGGTTACCAATACCGTTTTCATCACTCACAAACGTGAAGTGGTTTACATTGTATTGCGAAGGCATGCGTGCATCGCCGTATTTTAGGTGCGACAGCTGTGTAACCTGGTTCAGTTCAGGTTTATCCCCAAAATCTGTTACCAGGAAAATATTGTAATGATTATCGCTGGGTAAAGAAGTATCGCCGCCGCGAGAAGTACTGTTGGGCCTGTTACTGGCAAAGATGATGCCTGTTTTGTTAGGGAAAGTTACAAAAGAAGGATCCCTGTCATCATACACATCATTGGTAACCTGCCTGGCCTTTTCTTTCTGCAGGTCGAAGGTATAAATGTCGGTATGCCCGTTCTTTACGGCACTTACCAGCAGCATATTGCTGTTGTACATGTAATTGAAATCCTGCACCAGGTCAAAGTACTGTGTAAGGTCGAGTTTGAAATATTTTATTTTGGTTACGATATCGTACACAAACATTTTGATCTTGCCCTCTTCGGTGTAAATAACAGCAATGCGTGTTCCTTTGGGATCCCAGGCCACAATGGGGTAGTTGGGATTGATTTCATTCATCTGCGAACGGGTGCCAATTTTCAGCAGCGTTTTGTTTACATCCTCATCGTTGTAAATCACCCGTACAATGCCGTTCCTGTACTGGGTTACCACGTATGAGCGGCTTCTTTTCTGCGGGTTTACATTAAAGCGGAAGTAATCCTTTTTCTTATTGATGTCAAATCCTTCAATATAACTTCCCTTGGGATAGGGTTTGCGTTTTGAAATGTCTTTGTAATATTTTTCATCCTGGTACTCCATAAACTCGGCCAGCACATCCTTGAACTTCTTCTTGCATATTTGCATACTGGCTTTGTTGAGGTTTTTATAAATACGTGCCAGGTACAGCAGGAAGGTTACGTTTTCTTTTTTATATTTCTCTTCTATAAAATACCAGAAAGCATGACCGGCAATTTCGGGTTTTGCAAAAACAAAACGGTTGAAGTTTTTATAATCGCCGCTGAGTATTTCACTTTTCAGTTCATCATCCAGGTCGGTGCTCCAGTTTTCGGCAAGGTAAGCGGCATATCCATCGGTGAGCCATTTGGGCAGGTCAAGTAAAGCCTGGTTGCTGGCAAATTCGCCCAGGTCATCACCAAACAGCACATTATCGGTTAATACACGGGCAATGCCGGTACGTATTTGTGTGCGCAGTTTGGCGTGGTCGGCATCAAAGTACACCACCATTTTATTGTTCACCAGTTTGGTTTGGCCGCTGGTGTTCTGCCAGTCGAACCCCAAACCAATATTGCTTTGCTGAAAATCGGCATAATTGTTATACACCACCACGTTGGCCCTGCGCTGAAGGCTGTATTCGGCAGCCGTTTCAATTTGCGGCAGTTCTTTTTCTGCGCTCTGGGCTACAAATTTTGCCAGTTCCTCGCCACCCTGGGAATAATAAACATTAAAGTTTTTGGTTTGATAATAGCTCCACTTGAACTTTTTATACTGCACCCTGTTTTTGCCAAATTCAACCGCGTTTACCTGTGCCTGCAATGCGGCAGGTGCCAGGAAAAATGCTAAAAAAGAAAAAAATAATATCCTGTTACGGCTGATGGCAGAGGCATTCGTTGGCAATGTCATAATATCTTAATTAATCGGTAATAAGTATCGTAAATTCTTCTTTGGGTTGATGCAAAGACATTTTACTTTGCATATATAATCGTTTCTACCTTAAAATTAGTTGTTTTGCGGTAAATCCAAATCATATAAATAGCGGCCCAAAATGTTAAAAATAAAATCATTTGTCTTTAGTCCCATACAGGAAAATACCTATTTGCTGTACAATGAACTGAACCATTGCGCCATTATTGACCCCGGCTGTTATTTTGATGCCGAAAAAGAACAAATGGCTGGGTTTATAGAACAGAACGGTTTAACGCCCAAAATGCTGCTTAACACCCATTGTCATTTAGACCATGTGTTTGGTAATAAGTTCACAGCCGAAAAATGGGGGCTAACGCTGCAACTGCACGAAAAAGAAAAGGCTGTGCTTGAGTTTGCACCTGCCAGCGGACTGATGTGGAATATGCCATTTGATAATTATACGGGCCATTTCAATTATATAAAAGAAGGTGATATCATTACAATCGGCAGCGATGAACTGCTGGTGATTGAAGCGCCGGGTCATTCACCGGGGCATGTTTGTTTTTACTGCAAGGCACAGGGTTTTATCATTGGCGGTGATGTGTTGTTCCAGCGCAGCATTGGCCGTACCGATTTGCCCGGAGGCGATCACCGGACTTTACTCAACAGCATCCGGCATAAATTATTTGTATTGCCCGATGAAACCCGGGTGTACAGCGGGCATGGTCCGGCTACCACAATTGGAGAAGAGAAGGCGGAAAATCCTTTTCTCACCTGATTATTCCAGCAGGTATTTAATGTCGTCCAGTGTAAGGCTTTTTACAAAACTTTCTTCCGCCGTTACCAGGTCTTCGGCCAGTTTCTTTTTTTTATCGGCCATTTTGATGATCTTTTCTTCAATGCTGTTGCGGCATATCATGCGGTAGGCAAACACGCAGTTTTGCTGGCCAATGCGGTGGGTGCGGTCAATGGCCTGGTTTTCCACCGCGGTATTCCACCATGGATCGAAGAGAAAAACATAATCTGCTTTTGTAAGGGTGAGTCCTGCATTGCCCGCTTTGAGGCTGATCAAAAAAACAGCTGCTTCTGTCTCATCCTGCTGAAATGATGCCACCAGTTCCTGTCGTTTTGCAATGGAGGTTTGCCCGTCGAGGCGGATGGTGGCAATGCCTTCTTTTTGCAGGTCACGTTCCAGTAAATCCAGCATACCGGTAAACTGGCTGAATACGAGTGCACGGTGCTGCGGAATGATCGTCTTCAGTTCTTCCACCAGCATTTTTGTTTTGATGCTATCGTAAGCAAATACATCCGCATCCTTTACCAGCTCGGCGCTGTTGCAGATTTGCCGCAGTTTGGTAAGCCCGGCCAGTACCGACATTTTGCCTTTATTAAGTCCTGATTTTTCAATTTCAAAAAACACGCTGCTGCGTACATTGTCTTTAATGCTTTCGTAAGCGGCCCTTTGTTCTTCATCCATCTCACACCAGATAACAGATTCGGTTTTTGCTGGCAGATCAGGTGCAGCCTGTTCCTTGGTGCGGCGCAATACAAATGGCCGGATGAGTTTTTGCAGTGCGGCAGCTTTTTCCGCATCGCCCCTTTGTTCAATAGGAATTGCATAGTCCCGCCTGAAAAATTCATTGCTGCCCAATAAGCCCGGTAATAAAAAATGCAGCTGGCTAAAAAGGTCTTCGGTACCGTTCATTACCGGTGTGCCGCTTAATGCAATACGTGTTTGTGCCGTAAGCTGCCACACCGCTTTGGTAATTTGTGCAGATGGGTTTTTGATATTCTGGCTTTCATCAATCACTGCAATATGCCAGTTTACCTGTTGCAGCAATTCAATGTCCTGCCGCAATGTGCCATAGCTGGTAATTACAATGGTATGACCGCCGCTGCGTATTTCCTGTTCTTCCCTTGCGGCGCCGTGGTATATTAAAATGCGCAGACCGGGTGCAAACTTATTCAGTTCTTCCTGCCAGTTATACACCAAGCTTGCGGGCGCCACCACCAGGTGCTTGCCTTCGGGAGCTTCTTCAATTTTGTGCAGCATGAAAGCGATCGTTTGCAGGGTTTTGCCCAAACCCATATCATCGGCCAAGCATCCGCTGCCGCCAATTTCCGATAACAAACGCAGCCATTCATAACCTTTTTGCTGGTAGGGCCGCAGTTGTTGCACCTGCAAACCTTTTGGTAATGCATACACCGGAGCTGCCTGTTTTTCCCATTGCTGCCACTTGCTGAACCATGCGGCACTGATATCAGTTTTTATGAAAGCAGTATTTTCTCCATTTGTTTTGGTGGCTGTTTCCTCGCTCATCAGCAGCCATTTTGGAACCAGCAGTTCCTGTCCGCGTATTTTTCCATGCCTTAACAGCATGCCGTATTGCTGCATCCATTCTTCACCCAGCACACCCAGGCTGCCGTCTTTCAGCATCACCGCTTTTTGCCCGGTGAGCAAACTTTTTTGTAGATGCTGCAGGGGAATGACTTCCTTTCCAAACTGCACCGATAAGGGGAATGAGATCCAGTTGCCTTCTGTTTGCTGTTTGCCAGCGGTTGTTTTTGCCAGGTGTGCTGAAAAACGGAAATGCTTCATCAGGTCGATGCCCAGCAGGTCAACTTCCATCTCCAGCAGTTTGTGATACACATTGAGGAACCACCCTTTTTTTTGTGCTTCATCAAAATGCAGGTAAAAGAAACCGTTATGCTGCTTTGCAAATTTTTCGTGCAGGGAGCGAAGAAAATGTACCAGCGCTTCTTCTTTTTGCCGGTGCCGTACCACGACAATGGTTTTGTTGTTTGACTGAAGTGTGGTTATGGGTTCAAACGGTCCGTCCACAATATAACCATCATAATCAAAACGTGGTTCCAGTTTTAAGAATGTATTGTTGAGTTCGCTTAATAAGACCTGCGGTTGCGGTTCAGTCACCAGTTCTTCTTCTTTTTGAACGGTGTTGTTTTCCACTTTCAGTTCCCATTCTTTCAAACGGCCGGTTACCGTTTCGAGTAAATGCAGTTCATCATGCTGCCAGCATAATTTTTCCTGTTGCTGCAGCCATGCTGCCGCCTCATAACTTTTAGCGGTGAGCTGGTAATAGGTATGATCGTGCAGTATAAGAAAGTGATAGCGTTTGCATGTATCCAGGTCAATTCTTTCCTTGCCCATCACCACGTTTGTTACAAGCATCCACTGGCTATTTTGCTGCTGTACTTTAAACTCCAGTTCAACGGGGTAATGATGCAGGGTGCATTTCACGGTTTGCACTGCATTGGCGGTGCTGCCGGTAATATGATGATAGAACTCCGGCAGTTTTTGCTGCTGGCGTATTGTTGAGAATATGGATTGCAGGTGTTTGGTAAATGTTTTTTTTAAAAGCGCACTGCGTTCTGTTTCGTTTTTTATATAAGACGATTGCTGGTACAAGGCACCTTCCATTTTTTCCAGTTCCGCCTGTGAAAAAGCAAGCAGGGCACGGCAACCATCTTCATTTACCTCAGGGAAAAAGTTTTTTACACTTGTTTTGTTCAACGGTTGCTGGCCCGTGGTTACACCACCCGGCGTTTTGATCCATTGTTTTATTTCCAGCAATGGCCGTTTGGTTAAAATATGTTTGGGCTGAAAAAGAAAATATGTTTTGGTGTTACGGTTTTCCATACTTCAAAAAAGGATTGCAAAAATAGGGGGATGCATTTCATTTTTGTAAAAGCAGGAAATAAAGATGAATAAAAAAAGAAAACGCGGCACTTTTCAGCCAGCGATATCTCTAAAATGATTAAATGAAGTACGGTTTATTTTTCCGGTAAATTTCTCAGGAAGAAATCCCTGGTATTGCCACCCATGATCATTTCAATTTCCTTGCGGCTGAAACCTTCTTTTAAAAGTGCATTTACAATCAACGGCAATCCTGTTACATCAAAATGTGTTTGAATGGCGCCATCGAAATCAGAACCCAGCGCCACTTTATCCACGCCTATTTTATCGGCCACATAACGGATGCTTTTTGCTGTTGCTGCAGCATCGGTGCCACATACCGCGGTTTCCCAAAGCCCGATACCCACCAGGCCATTGTGTTTTCCAATTTCAATCAAATGTTTGTCGGATAAATTCCTGGTGTTATTGCATACGCCCTGCACCCCGGTATGTGAAACAATCACCGGGCCGCTGGTAAAAGCCAGCACATCATCAATAGTTTTTGGCGAAGCATGTGCCAGGTCGATGGTGATATGCAGGCTTTCCATTTTTTTTACCAGTTCCTTTCCTTTTTCTGTAAGTCCGCCTTTTTGCATACCATGAGCTGAGCCTGCCCATTCGTTGTCAAAAAAATGTGCCAGCCCGATATAGCGCACACCTGCATTGTACATTTTGCCGAGGTTGCTGATATCATTTTCCAGGCAATGCGCTCCCTCAATACCCAGCATAGCACTCATGATATGCGGGTTTGTTTTGCGGTCGGTAATGAATTGCTGCAGGGTTTCTTTGCTCGTTACTAATCTTAATAGTCCTTTCGAATCTGCAACTGCGTTTTTAAGATCATTACATTGTGCCAGCGCACGGTTGGTAAGATTGAACCAGCTGTTTACAGGCCGCAGCTGTGCAAAACTTAACAAAGTGATATTGTCGGTGCTGCCATCGTTGTGTTCAATGTTCATGCCCCGTGGTGTTTTACTAACAATGGTAAACACCTGCATGGCCATATTGGCCTTCAGCATGCGGGGCAGGTCAACGTGGCCATAATCATGTTCCTTTAAAAGATTGCGGTTCCACAACAGCTCGTCACAATGCAGGTCGGCAATGAAGGGGATGGAGTCGTACCAGCTGATCTTTTGCGGATCGGTTATTTTTTTTGCGACGGTATTCCTCGATTTATCTACATAACCGGGTACAAAGGCAAAAAATACAATGGCAGCAACCAAAATCACCGCTAAAAATATCCTCCAGAATTTTTTACGCATAACTTTAATTGAAGCAAACAGGAATATCCCGCCACTTATTTTTTCTCCTGGCACAATTCCACCAGCACGCCGTTGGTGCCTTTGGGATGAAGGAAGCAAACCAGTTTATTGTCGGCGCCGTTCTTGGGCTGTTCATTCAGTAAGGTAAAGCCCTCGTTTTTCAGGCGCTCCATTTCTGCATAAATATCTGCCACTTCAAACGCGATATGGTGCATGCCTTCCCCTTTTTTTTCAATGAATTTGGCAATTACCCCGTCGGGCTGGCTGCTTTCCAGCAATTCGATCTTGGTTTCCCCCTTTTTAAAAAAAGCGGTATTCACTTTTTCACTTTCCACAGTTTCGGTCTTATAACAGGGGCTGTTGAGGAGTTTTTCAAAAATGGGTACTGCCGTGGCCAGCTCTTTTACTGCAATACCGATATGTTCCGGGCGTATCATAAAGAACAATTTATAAACAGGGGTTTACGAAATCCGAAAAATGACCTTAACGGCCTGCTTTCACAGGCTAAAATAGAACCTTTTGCAGTAAATTTGCGTTATAAGACAGAAACTAAAAAGAAGATTTTATGGTAAAGTTGCCCATTTACTTAGATAATAATGCCACCACACCTATGGATCCGAGGGTGCTGGAAGCAATGACCCCTTATTTTTTGGAGCATTTTGGGAATGCGGCCAGCCGTAACCATCCTTTTGGCTGGGAAGCTGAAGAGGCGGTTGACTATGCCCGTGAACAGGTAGCCAAACTTATAGGTGCCGATCCGAAAGAAATTATTTTTACCAGCGGCGCCACTGAAGGCGATAACCTGGCCATTAAAGGGGTGTATGAAATGTATGCCAGCAAGGGCAACCACATCATTACCGTAACCACCGAACATAAGGCGGTACTGGATACCTGCAAGCATATTGAAAAAATTGGCGGCGAGGTAACTTACCTGCAGGTAAATAATGAGGGACTGATAGACCTGAAGGAACTGGAAGCAGCCATCAAACCCACCACCATCCTTATTGCCGTAATGTATGCCAATAACGAAGTGGGTGTGATAATGCCGGTGAAGGAAATCAGCACCATTGCTAAAAAGCACGGTGTATTGTTCTTTACCGATGCCACTCAGGCCGTTGGTAAAATACCGGTGGATGTAATTAAAGACGGTATCGACCTGATGGCTTTCAGTGCACATAAAATGTATGGCCCCAAAGGTGTGGGCGCCTTGTATGTTCGCCGTAAAAATCCAAGGGTAAAAGTTACCGCACAGATGGACGGGGGCGGTCATGAACGTGGTATGAGAAGCGGTACTTTAAATGTACCCGGTATTGTTGGTTTTGGTAAGGCCTGCGAACTCTGTCGCCTGGATATGGAAGAAGATACCAAACGCATCAGCAAACTGCGTGATAAACTGGAAACAGAATTACTGAAAGTGGAAGAAGCCTATGTAAACGGCAGCCGCGAACACCGCCTGCCCCACGTAAGCAATATCTCTTTCAAACATGTGGAAGGAGAAGGTTTGATGATGGGTTTTAATAAAAATATTGCCCTTAGTTCAGGTTCGGCCTGTACTTCGGCTTCACTGGAACCCAGTTATGTGCTGAAAGCTTTAGGTTTGGGCGATGACCTGGCACACAGTTCGCTGCGTTTTGGGTTGGGAAGGTTCACCACCGAAGAGCAGATCGATTACACCATTAAAGCCGTAACCGACACGGTATTGAAATTAAGGGAAATGAGCCCGCTGTGGGAAATGTATAAAGAAGGAATTGATTTGAACACTATTGAGTGGGCACACCACTAATCATGTACGATGTGTGATGTACGGTGTACGGCGTCACTCACATCAAAAAAATCCCGTACATCAAACATCTTAAATCTAACATATCATGGCATACTCAGACAAAGTTATTGACCACTACCAGAACCCCAAAAACGTGGGCACACTGGACAAAGCAAAGAAAAATGTTGGAACCGGCCTGGTAGGCGCTCCTGAATGCGGCGACGTAATGCGCCTGCAGATTGAAGTGGACGACAATACAGGTATGATCACCGATGCTAAATTCAAAACATTCGGTTGCGGTTCTGCTATTGCTTCTTCATCGCTGGCAACAGAATGGCTTAAAGGAAAATCTGTTGATGAAGCCCTGAAGATCGACAACATGTCAATTGTGGAAGAACTGAACCTTCCGCCTGTTAAAATTCACTGCTCGGTACTGGCAGAAGACGCTATTAAAGCCGCCATTAACGATTACCGTGTTAAAAACGGTATGGAAGCACTGAAATTTGACGAAAGCGTGGTTCACTAAAAGAAAGGAATAAATATGAGCGCAGTAGCAACAGAAAATTCAATTTTTGTAAGCGACAAGGCCAAAGACAAAGTGATCAGCCTTATGAAAGATGCAGGAATCGACGGTGACCCTTCTTATTTTTTAAGGGTGGGTGTTGTAGGCGGCGGTTGCAGCGGCCTCAGCTACAAAATGGATTTTGACAACGAGACCAAACCGATGGACCAGGTTTTTGAAGACAAGGGTATAAAGCTGGTATGTGACCTGAAGAGTTTTTTATACCTCGTGAATACAGAACTGGATTTCAGCGACGGGCTGAATGGCAAAGGGTTTTTCTTTAATAATCCCAATGCCAGCCGCAGTTGCGGTTGCGGCGAAAGCTTTGCCGTATAATTTGTTTTTTCCTTAGACAGAAAAATAAAACAATAAGCCCTCCGTAATGGAGGGCTTTGTTTTCATAGTCGTATATCTTAATTTTTTACGGGTGGTTCTGGCGGGGCCGGTGGCGCAGGTGGCGGTGGCGGGGGAGGCGGCAGTTCGCCATACTTGTTTTCAAAATAGGACGGCTTGGCATTCCACACACTCATTCTTATTTTTTGCGTAAGCCCGTCTTTACTTACCAAAATAATATCATCATCCTTTCCTTTAATCACCCGTATCACATACCCCTTGTCGTTGGCACTGGAAGCCGTAACATGGTGCACTTTTGAAGCAACCTTCGGTGGCTGGGGCGGTGCTGGAGGAGGAGGTGGCGGTGGTGGCGGTGGTGCCGGCATTTCGGTCAGGTCGGCCGGCGGCGGAGGCGGCGGCGGCACAGCTTTGCTGCTTTCCTGTGCCATGGCTGCGGTTGTAATAATACCTGCAGCCAGCACAATGATCATTTTTTTCATAACTATAGTTTTTACTGGGATGCAGGCATGCGGTTTATCCATAAAAAAGACCCGCCTGGGGGCGGGCCTTTTCAGCAGTTGGTTTTGGGTAAACAACTTTTTTACATCTTAAAGCAGATTGTTTGTGCAGTTAATAAAACTTAAAAAATTAACCCCTTTGTACACTTTAAGACGCCGGACAGCATGTTGGTTGCAGTTGTTAAACAACCCATCCGGATAAAATGACAAAGCCTTTTTTCAAAATGCTGCGTAAAAGGTTAAAAAAATTTAAATTTTTTTAAAAACACCCTCTCAAACATGGGTATAAATATGCATATCGCATATTTCGGCGCTGAAAATTAAGTGCTTAAATAGTAAATTGCATCAATTTTAAAATCATGTGGAGTATTTGCAAAAAGGAACTGCAGCAGTTTTTCAGCAATCTTACGGGCTACATTGCCATCGTGCTTTTCTTACTGGTAACCGGCCTGTTTTTATTTGTGCTGAATGTAAACGGCAACAGCAATATTTTCGATTTTGGCTATGCCTCGCTCGACAAATTTTTTGAACTGGCCCCCTGGATACTGCTGTTTTTGGTGCCGGCCATCACCATGCGCTCGCTGGCCGATGAATTTAAAACCGGCACATTTGAAATACTGCAAACCAAACCGCTTACCAAATGGCAGGTGGTGCTGGGTAAATATATTTCCATTTTAATGGGATTGCTTTTTGTGATCATCCCCACACTTATATATGTATTCACCATTAAAAAACTGAGTGCACAGGGCGGTATCGACAGTGGTGGCATTACCGGCAGTTATATCGGGCTGTTCCTGCTGTCGGCGGTTTTTGCAGCCATCAGTCTTTGCTGCAGCGGTTTTACCAGCAATGCCGTGGTGGCATTTTTAATAAGCGTGTTTGCATGCCTTATTTTATATTTTGGATTCAATGCACTCAGCGGCATTCCCCTTTTTGCCAACGGGCCCGATTATTATGTTGAAATGCTGGGTATCGATTTTCATTACCGCAGCATCAGCCGCGGTGTGCTCGACAGCAGGGATGTGATATATTTCGGCAGCATCATCTTTCTTTTTTTATTGATCACCGTTAAAAACCTGCATAAAAAATAAATGGCTTCCCCTAAAAACAACATCAGTAAAAAACTGTGGTTGCCCCTGGCCATTGCAGCGCTGGTGATCATTAACTGGCTGGCATCTTCGTACCACGCAAGACTGGACCTTACCAATGAAAAACGTTTTACCTTATCAAAACCCACCAAAAAAATATTAAGAGGGCTGGATGATGTGGTACAGGTGGATGTTTTTTTAAAAGGCGAATTCCCCAGTGGTTTTAAGAAACTGGCCAACAGTACCGGCGAAGTGCTCAACGAATTCAAGGAAATTGCGGGAAGCAAACTGCAGTATAATTTTATCAGTCCTGATGAAAACATGGAAGGCACCGACGTTAAATGGGCCGATACATTAAGTGCCACAGGTTTATATCCCATCAACCTTAAATCGCAGATAAAGGCAGGCGAACAGCAGCAACTGGTATTTCCTTATGCCATGGTGCGGTATAAGGGCGGGGTGATACCGGTTAATTTATATTCCGGCAATAAAACTTTTATTTCACCTTCAGAACTGAACAGCGCCGAAGCAATGATGGAATACAAGTTTGCCGATGCTGTGAATAAATTATCACAGCAGGTAAAACCGATGATTGCCTATTCTGTCGGCAATGGCGAACCAACCGGCATCAACACCTATGACCTTGTTGAAAATACCTTGCGTAAAGATTACAGCCTGTTTACACTGAACCTGAAAACACAGCCGGTAATTCCCGATACATTCAAACTGCTGATGATTGTAAAACCAACACAGCCGTTTACCGAAGAAGAAAAATTAAAGATCGACCAGTTTGTAATGCGTGGCGGCAAACTGCTCATCTTCCAGGATAAGCTGGAAGCAGAGCTGGACAGTTTAAAAAGCATGACCAACCAGGTAATTGCATACGACCGCAACATTGAACTCACCGACCTGCTGTTCAAATACGGAGCAAGGATCAACCCCGACCTGGTAATGGACCTGCAGTGCGATTTTTTGCCTTTTGTGGTGAATGGCAGCGAACAAATGGATTTTTTACACTGGAATTATTTCCCGCTGTTTGAATCAAAATCAAATCACCCCATCAATAAAAACCTTGCCCTCGTAGCGGGCAAATTTGTGAACTCCATTGATACGGTGGAGGCAGAAGGAATTAAAAAGACCATCCTGCTGAGTTCATCTGCCAATGCAAGGGTTATAGCCACACCGGCTTTAATAAGCGGTAAAGAAAATGTGAATGCACCCGAAGACGAAAAATTTAAGAAAGCCAATATCCCGGTGGCGGTATTGCTGGAAGGGAAATTCACCTCCATGTTCAATAACCGCCTGTCGCAGGCATTGAATGACAGCTTTAAAAAAAACGGCAGCGATTTCATCAGCCAGTCATTTACTGATAACAAAATAATTGTGGTGGCCGATGGCGATATGGTGCTGAATGCAGTATCGCAAAACCAGCCGCTGCCAATGGGCGTAAACCCCTACACTTACGGTACGCAATACCAGTACCAGTTTGCCAACAGGGAATTTTTGCAAAACTGTCTCGATTACCTCATCAATCCTTCCGATCTCTCCGAAGCAAAGGCAAAGGATTATACCCTCCGTTTGCTGGATACAAAAAAGATAAACGAACAGCGCAGCCTATGGCAGCTGGTAAATATTGCCGCACCGGTGGCGCTGGTATTTATTGTGGCGGTTATTTACCAGTGGAGACGTAAAAGAAAATACAGCAAGTAATGGGCAAAGAACAGATGATATACCTTGTATTCAGTGCGGTGATAATAGTGGCATTGATATTTGACCTGGGATTGCTGAGTAAAAAAAACCAGGTGATCAGTTTGAAAACCGCGTTGCTGCAAACCGTTTTCTGGGTACTGCTCTCATTTGCGTTTTGCGCCTTTATCTGGTACGAAAATGAAGGTAGCAATGGCAAACAGGATGCTATCTCTTATATCTCGGCTTATTTGCTGGAGTGGTCGCTTTCCATCGATAATATTTTTGTTTTCATCATCATCTTCTCATTTTTTAAGGTGAAGGAAAACAATTATTCCCGTGTGCTGCTGCTGGGTATTTTAATGGCCATTGTATTCCGCATTTTGTTCATTGCAGTGGGCAGTGCGGCGGTTGCAAAATACGGGTGGATCATGTTTGTATTTGGCGGCTTCCTGGTGTATACCGGTATAAAAATGTTTGAAAGCAAAGAGGAAGAAGAATTCAATCCTGAAGAGAACTGGGCCTACCGTTTCATGAAAAAATTCATGCGCACTACCGATGAGGAACCGCATGGCCGATTCATCATCACAAAAAATAAGAAAGCCTATTTTACCCGCCTGGCCATGGTGGTGGTAATGCTGGGGCTGATAGATATTGTTTTTGCCGTGGATTCAATTCCCGCGGTATTTTCCATTATCCCCGACCCCAGTAAGAAACTGCTTATTTACTCTTCCAATATTTTTGCCGTGCTGGGGTTGCGCAGCCTTTTCTTTTTATTACGCGGCGCCGCCAGCAAGTTCGATTACCTGCAGCAGGGCATTGCCATTGTGCTGGTATTTATTGGTCTTAAAATGCTGCTGCCGCTGCTGCAGTATGCCGGTGTAAATGAGGCAAAACTGCATTTGCCGGTATGGGTATCGCTGGTGGTGATCATTGCCTGCATCAGCGGTTCTATTTTTTACTCCATCTGGCATAAAAGAAAAGGTGTGCCCAAAGATGTTGAAGAGTAATTAACTTTAACAGCACATGTACACTATTGCCCAAATACAGGAGGTAACCAATGGTGCTTTTTTACAGCAGCAAAATGATGCAGCAGTCATTGAACACCTCCTCATCGACAGCCGTAAACTGCTGTTTCCTTCCTCCACATTATTTTTTGCCATTGCCGGGCCGAGGCGCCAGGGTAATGCATTTATACAGGAGCTGTATTACCGGGGCGTGCGGAATTTTATTGTGGATGCGGCTTACCAGCTGCAGCCATCGGCCTTTTCCGGCGCAAATTTTATAGCCGTTGAAAATGTACTCACCGCCTTACAGCAACTGGCGGCGCATCACCGCAAACAGTTTTCATTTCCTGTTATTGGCATCACCGGCAGTAACGGAAAAACCATTGTAAAAGAATGGCTGTACCAGTTGCTGCAGGCCGACTATAATATTGTACGCAGTCCTAAAAGTTATAACTCACAAATAGGCGTGCCGCTGAGTGTGTGGCAGATGGGAGCTCAGAATAACCTGGGTATTTTTGAAGCCGGCATTTCCATGAATGGCGAGATGGAGCGGCTGCAAAAGATCATTGCGCCCACCATTGGTGTGTTTACCAATATTGGTGAGGCACACAGCGAAGGCTTTGAGAATATTGTTCAAAAAGCAAAGGAAAAGGCACGGCTGTTTACCGGCAGCAATATTATTGTTTATTGCAAGGATGAACCTGTGGTGGAGGAAGTACTGCAAAACAGCAGCGCACAATTATGCAGCTGGGGGCGGCAGGAAGCTGCACAGTTGCACATTACCGCCATACAGGTGCAGGCTTTTAACACGGTGGTTAAGGCAATGTACAAGGGAGGAAAAGTTGGTATATCCATTCCTTTTACCAATGATGCAGCTATTAAAAATGCCATTACCTGCTGGTGTGTGCTGTTGCAGCTGCAGGTGCCGGGGGATGTGATCTCTGCACGCATGCTGCAGCTGAAATCCGTTGAAATGCGGCTGGAGCTAAAGGAAGGCATTAATCACTGTTCTGTTATCAACGACAGTTACAGTGCTGATATCACTTCACTGTCCATAGCACTTGATTTTTTACAGCAGCAGCAACAGCATGTTAAACGCACGGTGATCATCAGTGATATTTTGCAAAGCGGCAAAAGCGGGCAGCAACTGTACCAGGAAATGGCAGGAATTCTGCAGCAAAAAAATATCAGCCGTTTTATTGGTATTGGTACAGAGATATCAAAATACCGCGAGAGCTTTTCCAGTTTACCTGATACGGTTTTCTTTAAAGACACAGCCGAGTTTGTGCGCATGTTTCCCACGCTGCATTTTTACAACGAAACCATTTTACTGAAAGGTGCCAGGGTGTTTGAGTTTGAACAGATCAGTCATTTGCTGGAGCAGAAAACACACCAAACGGTCCTGGAAATAAACCTCAATGCCATTACCCATAATTTAAAGGCATACCAGCAATTGCTGAGCCCCGGTGTAAAACTGATGGCCATGGTAAAGGCATTCAGTTATGGCAGCGGCAGTTTTGAAATAGCCAATCTTTTACAATTTCATAAGGTGGATTATTTAACTGTTGCTTATGCCGATGAGGGAGTGGAGCTGCGTAAGGCGGGTATTACATTGCCGGTAATGGTGATGAATGCCGAAGAATCAACCTTTGATATGCTGGTGCAGTATAACCTGGAACCGGAAATATATTCCTTTGGTATTTTAAATGCCTTTGAAAAATATTTACAGCAGGGCGGCATCAGCAGTTACCCGGTGCATATTAAACTGGATACCGGCATGCACCGCCTTGGTTTTGAGCCTGCGGAAATAACATTGCTGGCAGAAAAATTAAAAGCATCGGCACAGTTTAAAATTCAATCGGTGTTTTCGCATCTTGCCGCAAGCGACAGCAAGGCGCACGACAAGTTTACCATGAAGCAGGCTGCATTATTTACGCAAGCCTGCGCCGTGCTGGAAAAACATATTCCTTATCCTTTTATCAGGCATATCGCCAATACATCGGCCATTCACCGGCACAGCAGCCTGCAGTTTGATATGGTGCGGCTGGGCATTGGTTTGTACGGTGTGGATGCCAATGAAAAAATGCAGCAGCAGCTGAAAAATGTAAGCACACTTAAAACCACCATCTCCCAAATAAAAAAAATTAAAAAAGGTGAAAGCGTGGGTTACAGCCGTAAAGGCATAGCCGAAAAAAACAGTACCATTGCCACAGTGCGTATTGGGTATGCGGATGGTTATCCAAGAAACCTGAGCAATGGCGCAGGGCAGATGCTGCTGAACGGTACATTGGTGCCGGTAATTGGCAATGTATGTATGGATATGACGATGCTGGACATTACCGGTGTGGATGCCGTGGAAGGTGATGATGTGATTGTTTTTGGTGAACAACTGCCTGTTGCCCGGGTGGCGGCATGGAGCAATACCATTGCCTATGAAATTCTCACCGGTATATCGCAAAGGGTGAAGCGGGTGTATTACGAAGAGTAGTTGATGGTTCATAGCATATAGTCCGTAGCAGATAGCTGTTCATAGTGAGGTTCTTGGGATTTTAAATCTCAGTCTTTTCCCCACTCATCCACCATGAACGATGAACCATTAACCATGAACCAACCTCCATCACCCTTTTCCGCTTATCTTTGTGGCAGTTAAATTATGAAAGCACGACATATCGCCCTGCTTATTGGAGCAGTGGTTATTGCCGACCAGGCGCTTAAGATCTACATTAAAACGAAATATGCTTTGAACGAATCGCACCCTGTACTGGGTAATTGGTTCCAGTTGTATTTTGTTGAAAACCCCGGTATGGCCTATGGCTGGAAATTTGGAGGTAACTGGGGTAAACTGGCATTAACGGTATTTCGTTTTGCGGCCGTGATCTTTGGTACCTGGTATTTGGGCAGCATCATCAAACAGAAATATCACCGGGGCTTTATAATTTGTGCAGCCCTTATATATGCCGGCGCACTGGGTAACCTGATCGACTCTGCCTTTTATGGTTTAATTTTTGATAAGGGAATGATGCCTGATCCTGCAACCGGCGAGTATGTGGGTTACGGCGGACTGGCTGCTTTTTCAAGTAAAGGATATGCTTCTTTTTTACACGGCAACGTGGTGGATATGCTCTACTTCCCTGTAATAAAAGGTCACTTCCCTCAATGGTTCCCGGTTTGGAGCGGAGAGTACTTTGAGTTCTTCAGGCCCATATTCAACCTGGCTGATGCGGCCATTTCCACCGGGGTTATTGCCATTTTAGTTTTCCAGAAACGCTTTTTCAGGCAGCGCAAAGAAGAAGAAACCGGTCATGTGGTGGAAACAAAAGCTGTGGTGAATGATGAGTCGCAGGTGCTGTAAATCACTTATCTTTATTATCAGAAGCTAACATATAATACCGGTATGAAAATTCTCAAATCATTTATTATTGCCATACTAACTGTTGGCGCATTTTTTTCGTGCCAGAAAGAATTGAATTTTGATGACAGTGGCACTTCAACCGGTACATTTAAAAAAGACGGTACAGGCAACTGTGCGCCGGTAACGGTGAACGGTATTTACAGGGCCGATTCAACACTGGATGCCACTAATTTTGTGGATGTGCAGGTGAATGTTTCCGTGCCCGGCACTTTCGATATCAAGTCTGATACCATCAATGGTTTTTCATTCCGCAAAGCGGGCAGTGTTGTTTTTGGAACCAACACCATCCGCCTCTATGGTTCTGGTAAGCCCCTGGCCGCCGGCACCAATATTTTCACCGTTACATACGGTACCAGTACCTGTAAGTTTTCCATCACTGTTGTGCCTGCCGGCACCAGTGGTGCAGTATACACTATTGGTGGTGCTCCCGGCACCTGTACGGGCGCCATTGCCGGTGGTACTTACGTGGCGGGCGTGGCACTGGCTCCCAGTAACACGCTTACCATCCAGGTAAATGTTACCACGGTTGGATATTATGTTATTGGTGCGGCCACTACCAATGGATTTGTATTTTCCGGCTCGGGTGTGTTTACAGCCACCGGTTTGCAAAACGTGGTGCTCACGGGTACAGGTACACCGGTAAGTGCAGGCCCCACCATTGTTACCGTAAGTAATTTTTCAACTGCCTGTACCTATGCAATTACGGTTGATCCGGGGAGCGGCGGTGGTGGTGGTGCATCCAATTATTATTTTCAGTTCAACGATGGAGCAAACCTTATCACAGCCGACCCTAATGGTATTCAGGCTTTGGCTGTGCCCAATAGCGGACTTGTATTGCTGTCTGTTCAGGCGTTTTCAATTACCGGCGACAGTGCCTTTACAGTAAGTGTGGCCACCACCGGGAACCCGGTTACGGGTACTAATTACAACACTTCAAATATTGGCGTGCCTTTAGGCGTATTCAACGGCATATCAACAACGAACGGCCAAATTTACCAGGCTGATGTTTCAACCGGGGTTTCCAACTCAGTAAATACGGTAATTAAGTTTGATGTGATTGATTTGACAAACAAAATTGTGAGTGGCACATTTACCGGGAATGCCGTTGGCCTGTCCGGTGTAAAAACAATTACAAATGGAAAATTCAGGGCGCCGTTGCAGTAAGGTAAAACGGTTTTTCCAGTAAGGATAAATTCAACATAAATGAAAAAAATATTCACGCTCTTATCCGTACCAGCATTGCTATTTTTCTCTTCGTGTATGAAGGAATACAGTGATGAGAATGGTGGTGATGCCGCCGGTGTTATCATTGGTGCCGACTGCCGCATCAGCAAGATCGCTTATGCCGACAGTGCATCAGGTGCCGGGCTTGGTTCCATCAGTGCCGCTATTACCGCACTGGATGAAGTAACCGATATCACCAAGTTCGACAGCCTTTCACTTACCATCGATTTTAATTCGCTGCCGCAGTATTTCAACGATACGGTTTATATTGATCCCGACCAGTTTTATGTTCGTGATGCAGGCACAAGACGTATCAACCAGTTTCATGGTTTAATCGATCCCACAGTACCCGGTTCTCCCGAATACGATGTGGATTATGTATACGATGCCAATGGCAAACTGGCGCAAAAATTATACAGCTACTCTTTACTGCCTGGTATCAATTTCCAGGAAGTAACTTATACGTATTCGGGCGGTAACCTGGTTGGCATGACATCAGTAGATGCATTTACCGGCGATTTGATCAAAGATGCTTCACTCACTTACTACAGTAATATCGCCCCAAAGAATTTTATGTATCTCTTTCCTGACGAGAACGGATTTGCGGAGTTCAGCCAGTTCTTCAATTTTGGCGGCAAACCCACCAACGCTGTAAAAACAATGAAAGTGCGCTATTACGATCCGGGTAATGTGCTTGCAGATTCTTCGGTTTCCACGTTCAAAGGTTATGTGATGAGCCGTGATAATTATGTGCTGAGTACTTATATGGTGGGCGACGACCAGTCGAGCATACCCGCTCCTGAGGGCAGGCTCAAATTCTCCTATCACTGTAAATAATAATTTTTTCTTTAACAAAATCCCGGCAAGGCCGGGATTTTTATTTTGGATGAATTGCGCCGGGTTTAAAAGGTTATAATACATTTGTACCTCTCCATTGAGCACAAACGATCATTGCTAAATTTTAAAAAATGAAAATCAAATTCTTTTTACCGGCCGCTATGGCTGTATTAACCGCTGCAGCAACTTTTGCACAGGCTGGCGATCCCAAACTCACCGAAGTATGGTCGCCCGAACCTGTAAAAGTAACACCCGGCAGCACCAGCAGTAATGCGCCTTCCGACGCCATTATTTTATTCAACGGAAAAAACCTGGATGAATGGGTGAGCGCCAAAGACAGCACACAGTCCGCAAAATGGACAGTTGCCAATGATATGATGACGGTAAAAAAAGGTACTGGAAATATCGAGACCAAAAGAAAGTTTACCGACTACCAGCTGCATGTTGAATGGCGCATACCGGAAAATATTACCGGCAGCGGACAGGCCCGTGGCAACAGCGGTGTGTTTTTAGCGGCTACTGGTCCAGGTGATGAAGGTTACGAAATACAGGTGCTGGATAATTATGAAAACAAGACCTATGTAAACGGGCAGGCCGGCAGTATTTACAAGCAAAGCATCCCGCTGGTAAATGCCTGTAAAAAACCGGGCGAATGGCAGAGTTATGATATCATATGGACAGCGCCCCGCTTTAATGAAGACGGTACCGTAAAAACACCGGCACGTGTTACTGCATTGCATAATGGTGTACTGGTGCAAAACAATACGGTGATACAGGGAACCACCATGTATATTGGCAAACCTTATTACAAAAAACACGGTGCTGCACCTATCCGCTTACAGGATCATGGCGATCCCAGCGAGCCCATCAGTTACAGGAATATCTGGATAAGGGAATTGTAACAATGCGTAACCAATGATGCGTAATGAATTAAAAAAAGGCACCTGGAAAGGTGCCTTTTTTTCAATATTAAACTGTTACAGTTTTTTAATTTTTATGTTCCGGTACCAAACAGCATTGCCATGGTCCTGCAGGGCGATCCTGCCTTTTTTGTAAGTGCCAAAATCTGACATGTCTTTGAACTTGCTGCCTGCCACCAGCTGTTTCCATGTACTGTCCCACAGCGTGGCGGAAACAACATTGGCGCCATTCAAAAAGAAATTGAGTTTACCATTGTTTGAAATAATTTCAGCTTCGTTCCATTCGCCGGCAGGTTTAACAGTTTCTGTACTGCAGCTTATCAAATCATACAAATCACCTGCACGGTGTTTTGGGATTTTTGCATCGGGGTGACCATTATTATCCAAAACCTGCATTTCGGGCCCGGTGTTCCACACGTATTTGTATTTGCTGCTGTCTTCATGTACATAAAAAATAATACCGCTGTTACCATTAGAAGCGATCTTCCATTCCAGTTTCAGGTCGAAGTTGTCATATTCATCATTGGTAACAATATCGCCACCGCCCTTTATTTGCCAGCCTTCTTTTTGCGTGGTGTCAAGGTACAGCATGCCATCAGCCACTTTCCAGGCTTCTCCAACAGCAGTTTTACCATAGCTGTGCCAGCCGCTGGTTGTTTTGCCATCGAATAATGATACCCAGCCGCTGTCGGCACCCGCCGCTTTTACACCGGCCGCATCCGGTGATTTGGACTTTTCATCAGCATTATTGCAGGATGCCAGCAAACCCGCAACAGCAATTGTTGTGAGCAATCGTTTCATTTTTTATTGTACATCTTTAAGTGATAAAACATATTTCACCATCAGTTCGGCATCTTCTTTTGAAATATTGGGATGGCCTGCCATGGGCACCGTGCCCCAGTTGCCCGATCCGCCCTTCATTACTTTTTCTGCCAGTGTGCTGATGTTGGCTTCCGTTGCTTCGTATTTCTGCGCCACTTTATTGTAAGCCGGGCCTACAGAAGTTTCTTTTACTTTATGACAACCGAAGCAGTCTGATTTACCAACAAGTGCAAGCCCCTTATCTGCATCGGGATTAGAAGAAGCAGCTGCACTGCTGCCAGTAGAACTGTTGCTGCTGCCACCGCCGCAGGCGTATAAAGCAGCGGTTACCGAAAGAATTAAAATGATCTTGTTCATTATTGTTTTTAATTTAAAATTACTGTAAACCTAGTATCTTTTTATTGAAACCTGTATCAGTTGTAATACCGGCAAAATCATCGAAGGCTTTTTCTGTTACACGTATGATATGGTCTTTGATAAAAGCACAGCCTTCCCTGGCACCATCTTCGGGATGTTTGATGCAGCATTCCCATTCCATTACCGCCCATCCATTGTAACCATACTGGGTAAGTTTGCTGAAGATGGTTTTAAAGTCGATCTGACCGTCGCCGGGGCTGCGGTAACGGCCTGCACGGTTCAGCCAGCTTTGATAGCCGCCAAAAGTGCCCTGTTTGCCGGTTTTGTTGAACTCGGCATCTTTTACGTGAAATGCTTTGATACGCTCATGGTAAAAATCGATGTACTGTAAATAATCCAGCTGCTGTAATACAAAATGCGATGGGTCGTACAACAAACAGGCACGTGGATGATTGTTTACTTTTTCCAAAAACATCTCGTAGGTAACACCATCAAACAGGTCTTCACCAGGATGTATCTCGTAGCAAACATCCACACCGCATGCATCAAAATAGTTGAGGATGGGCGTCCATCTTTTTGCCAGTTCTGTAAAACCGTCGTCCACCAAACCTGCAGGACGTTGCGGCCATGGATGAAATGTATGCCATAATAATGAACCGCTGAAAGTAGCATGTGCGGTGAGCCCTAAATTTTGCGAGGCTTTTGCACCATACATCACCTGTTGAATGGCCCATTCGGTTCTTGCCTTGTTATTGCCATGCACTTCCTTTGGCGCAAAGGCGTTGAAGAGATCATCGTATGCCGGATGCACTGCCACCAGCTGCCCCTGCAAATGGGTAGACAACTCTGATATTTCCAGCCCGCACTCCTTTATCTTTCCTTTCAGTTCATCAGCATAGGTTTTGCTTTCGGCGCATTGTTTCAAATCAATCAGCCTTGTTTCCCATGTTGGAATTTGTACGGCAACAAAGCCAAGATCAGCCGCCCATTTACAAATAGAGGTCAATTCATCGAAAGGGGCTTTGTCACCCATGAACTGTGCTAAAAAAATGCCTGGTCCTTTTATTGTTTGCATATGTCACGCAGAGGCGCAGAGGGCGCTGAGTTTATTATTCTGAATAATTATTTGCGATCCTTTTTATTCCATCTCTTAAAACCTCAACATTAAAATTAATAAGCAATCCGATTGAAATATTGGTTAGCCGTAAATAAGTTTTAAAAACCTTAAAGGCAACCGGAGGTACCGTCTCCTGTGATTTTAATTCAACAAGTACCTTCCCTTCCACCATCATGTCGTATCTTAAATCAACATTCATTTTTACATCTTCATAAATAAGATTAACTGGTTGCTGTCTTTTTATTGTCAATCCGCGTTTTTTTAAACGATAAGCCAGTAATTCTTCATAAACGGATTCCAGTAAACCCGGGCCAATATCCCTGTGAATTCTTATTGATTCGTGGATAATGATTCCTGTAATATCATTTGTTTCCATAAGGGCAGATTATTTAAGGGTACAAAAATAAATATCAAAGTAAATCTTCCCTGCGCCCTCCGCATCTCTGCGTACAATATCCTATACCACAAATTCCGTCCACTTTACATCACTCTTTCCACTCTCCACCATATTTTCCACAAATGCCATTCCGCGTATGCCTTCATTCACCCCGGGAAAATCGAGCCATTCCGGTGCCGGGGTTTCGCCGTTCTTTTTTGCACGAACTGTCAGTGCAAAATTGCGGTATAAATTGGCAAATGCTTCTAAAAACCCTTCGGGGTGGCCGGCCGGCACACGTGAATTGTGGGCCGCATAACTGCTGTTATAGCCAGCACCGGTGCGGTAAATTTCGGTGGGTTTATCCAGCCATTTTACCAATAGCGTATTGCAGTCTTCATGCTTCCATTCAATGCTTCCTTTTTCGCCATACACACGTATCTTAACATTGTTTTCTTCGCCCGCACCAATTTGTGTGGCCATTAAAACACCGGTGGCGCCATTGTTGAATTTAAAAAATGCGGCGCCATCATCATCCAGCATCCGGCCTTCCACCACAATATTTACATTGGCGCATAAATGTGTTACTTCAAGCCCTGTAACATATTCAACAAGATTGAAAGCGTGGGTGCCGATATCGCCCATGCTGCCGGCTTTACCGCTCTTCTTTGGGTCGGTGCGCCAGCTGGCCTGTGTTTGCCCGGTACCTTCCAGGTAAGTGCTTAACCATCCCTGCGGGTATTCAACATAAGCTTTTCTTATTTTACCCAGCAGGCCGCTTTTTAATAATTGCTTTGCCTGTTTTACCATGGGATAACCATTGTAAGTATGGCACAGTAATAAACTTAAGCCAGTGGCTTCCACTTTTTCTTTTAATTGTTTTGCCTGCTCTAAAGTAAACGTGATGGGTTTTTCTATCACCACGTTAAAGCCTTTGTCGAGCGCCATCATGGCGGGTTCAAAATGCACAAAGTTGGGTGTAACGATGCTTACAAAATCCAGCCGTTTATCAGCAGGCATGGCGGCTTCTTTTTCCAGCATCACTTTGTAATCGGTATAAATGCGGTCTTCGGCAAGGTATAATTCCCGGCCAGAAGCAAGCGCCACTTCGGGGTTAATGCTGAGGGCGCCAGCCACCAATTCTATCTGTCCGTCCATATTTTGCGCAATGCGGTGTACGGCGCCGATGAAAGCATCTTTACCACCGCCGATCATTCCAACTTTTAATTTCATTGTATTTGATACTGTTTATTTGAACATTGATTAACTAAAGCTGATGCATTCCTTTAATTCCTTTTCGGTATATGCCATGCCGTATTGTTTTAGTACGTCATCGGGCACACCATTCCATTTGTTGGGCGTATTGCCTTTGTAGGCGATGTCTTCAATACCCATTTTGGAAGTATAAAAACCAGTTGCGGTTAAATTGCGCAGGAGGCTGAAGAAGTTTACACCCTGTTTCATTTCGGGCAATGCTTTTTGCGGGTAAGCAATGGCATCCACCATTTCAATTCGCTGTGCGGCGCTGCAGCTTTTAAAATCGTTGCTGAATTTTTTGAGACATTGTATATCCAGCCAGCGCAGCCCGCCCTTCAATGGTATTTGGTGTTCGGGTTTATCCAGCACAATAAATGCAATGAATTCCGGCACACCTGCTTCGGTGGCGCTGCCGCTCACTTCATCTTTGGGAATGATGATATCACACAAAATAGCAATAGTGGCCATTTCATGGTCATTGAAGAAGGGCTTTTCGCTTAACAGTTTATTCTCCCGTTCCAGTTCTTCCTTGGCACGGTCCAGCGGAAATTTTTTTGCATCAAATCCGCCTGTCTCAGCCGTTACAGTTTTTTTATCAGCAGGATTGCAGGCATCCAGCAGGGCCGTGGTGGCTACTGAACCTGCGATGAGTTTGAGTGATTTGCGTCTGTCCATAATTTACTTTTTTTGCACGCAGAGGCGCAGAGGCCGCTGGGTAAAAATTCGTGTAATTAGTTTAATCAGTGAAATATTACAAATTCCCTTTTTTCAGTTCATCAACAATATAATCACTGGCACGCATGCTCAATGCAAGAATGGTCCATGTGATATTTTTATCAGCCTGGCTTACAAAGGCACTGCCATCCACCACAAATAAATTTTTACAGTCGTGCGCCTGGTTGTGTTTATTGAGTGCGCTTGTTTTTGGATCGTTGCCCATACGCACGGTGCCTGCTTCATGAATGATCTCACCGGGTTTGCTCAGGCCCCAGTTATTTTTTTCATCATCATCGCCGCCCCAGGTAACAACGGCACCCATATTGTGCATGATCTCCTTAAAGGTTTCCTTCATGTGCTTTGCCTGTTTTATTTCATGATCGGTCCATTTTACATTGAACTTTAAAACAGGGATGCCAAATTTATCAACCGTATTTTCATCTATGGTGCAGCGGTTATCATACAATGGTATCGCTTCACCCCGGCCTGCCATGCCCACGCCAGCGCCATAAAAAAAGCGGTAATCTTCCTTCAACGATTTACCATAGCCACCCGCTTCTTTTTGTTTGTTGTGCACTAAAAATTTTCCGTTCAGGTTTTCAATACCCCAGCTAAAACCATAAGAAGGCATATCCATGCCGCCCCAGTATTCTATATGGTATCCCCTCGGGAAATCGAGTTTTTTATTATCCAGCCACCAGGGTGTGTACACATGCATGCCGCCCACACCGTCTTCATTATAGCGCTTGCGGTCGAACAATGATGGCAGCACACCGCCTACAGCGGCACCCGTGCTGTCGTGCAGGTAACGCCCCACCACATCACTGCTGTTGGCAAGCCCGTTGGGATGGCGTTGTGATTTTGAATTCAAAAGCAGTCTTGCTGTTTCGCAAGTGCTTGCCGCCAGTATCACCACTTTTGCATTTACCTGGTATTCCTGCATATCATCTTTACTGATGTAAGATATGCCTGTTGCCAAACCATTTTTATCAGTAAGCACTTCACGTGCCATGGCGTTGGCCACCACATCCACGTTGCCTGTTTTTAAAGAAGGATATATTAAAACATTGGTGCTGCTGAAATCGGCTTTTGCCATACTGCAGTTACGCCCGCATTGCCTGCAAAAGAAACATTCGCCGCGTTCATCGTTTATTTTTTTTGTGAGGATGGAAAGGCGGGATGGTATCACAGGTACGCCTGACTGCCCGGCTGCTTTTTTAATAAAGAGTTCGTGCAGCCTTGGTTTGGGTGGTGGCAGAAAATATCCGTCAGGATCATTTTCCAAACCCTCATTGGTGCCAAAAATGCCAATGAGTTTATCAATGGTATCGTAATAGGGTTTTACATCTTCGTAGCCAATGGGCCAGTCATCGCCCAGGCCATCAATGCTGTGGCGTTTAAAATCTTTCGGGCCAAAGCGCAGTGATATTCTTCCCCAGTGATTGGTGCGGCCACCCAGCATGCGTGCACGCCACCACATCCAGTCGGTGCCCTTTTCTTTTGTAAAGGGTTCTCCTTCCACTTCCCATCCGCAGTAACATCCGTCAAAATCACCAAAGGGGCGGAATTTTGTACTGGCGCCGCGGCGCGGACTTTCATAAGGCCATTTTAACTGGTTTACATTTTTTTGGGGATCGTACATGGCGCCTGCTTCCAGCAAACAAACTTTTAAACCAGCCTTGCTCAGCTGGTAAGCAGCCATACCACCACCGGCACCACTGCCAACTATCACCACATCATATTTTTTTGGCTGCACTTTTATTTGAATATCTCCCATATAGCTCTGTCGGTTTAATGAGGAAAGTTAGATATTATATACATGTGAATACAATTTTTTTTCACCCAAACCATGCAAACGGTTTCGGTAATTTTTTTTTGTTAGTTGATTGCCGTTCGGTTTTAAAAATTATATTTATGCACTCAAAAATCTTTAAACAGGATAAACGGTTATTTGCTATGAAGTCAGCCACAAGGTTGCAGTTGTCTGCAATGATGTTTCTCAATTTTTTTATCTGGGGGATATGGTTTGTTACCATGAACAGCTACCTGGCAAGCATTGGTGCCACCGGAACTGAAATTGGTATTGCTTACGGCACGCAGGCATGGGGTGCCATTATTGCGCCATTTATTGTTGGGCTGATTGCCGACCGCTACCTGGCAGCACAAAAAATTTTAGGGTTGCTGCATATTGCCGGCGCGGTGCTGATGTATTTTATTTACCAGCAGCAAAGTTTTGCCGGGTTTTATGCATTGCTGCTTCCTTATATGATATTATTCATGCCCACGCTGGCATTGGTAAACGCCATTACATTCAAGCAGCTTTCTGATCCTGAAAAACAATTTTCCTTTTTCAGGGTATGGGGCACTATTGGATGGATAGTTGCCGGTTTGCTGGTGGGCTGGTTTGCATGGGGCGGCAAGGAATTGGGCAATACATTTTTATATGCAGGCGTAACATCTGCCATACTGGGTGTGTTCAGTTTCTTTTTGCCCAACACACCACCACCTAAACAGGGCACAAGCGTTAGCATTAAAGAAATCCTGGGACTGGATTCATTGCAATTATTACTGAATAAAAACTACCTCGTATTCTTCATTGCCTCCACACTTATTTGCATACCGCTGGCATTTTATTATTCCAATGCCGAGCCATTTGCAAAAGAAATACTGAAGGTGAACAATGCGGCAGGATACATGAGCATTAGCCAGGCAGCCGAAACCTTGTTTATGTTTTTAATGCCCTGGTTCTTTGCAAGATTTAACGTAAAAAAAATGCTGCTGTTCGGGATGATCGCATGGGCGCTGCGTTATCTCTGCTTTGGATTTGCAGGAGATAGCGGTTCCCTGCTGGTGATACTGGGCATTGCATTGCATGGCATGTGTTACGATTTCTTCTTTGTTACCGGCCAGATATATACCGACCAGGTGGCGGGAGAAAAGATACGTTCTGCCGCACAGGGCATGATCACGCTGGCCACGTATGGTTTGGGCATGCTGGTGGGTTTTTGGGTGGCCGGAAAAATTGTGGATGCCTATAAAGTGGGCGAGCTGGTACAATGGAAAAACGTATGGCTCATTCCATCGGGTATTGCGGCGGTCATTGCACTGCTGTTCTTCCTTTTATTCAGCGATAACAAAAGCACCGCAAAAGCAAACCATTAATTATGAAACGCAGGGATATCATTAAAACACTGGCCACTGGCGCCGCCGGACTGGCAGTTAGTTCAAAATTGCAGGCAGCCATGCAGGACACAGAAAATAATGAAAGTTATAAACTGAAAGGAAACATCAATCATTCGGTTTGCCAGTGGACGTACAATTTTCTTTCGCTGGATGAACTGTGTGAAGTGGTAAAGAAAATAGGTTTTTCAAATATTGACCTGCTGGCGCCTAAAGACTGGCCCACAGTTAAAAAGAACGGCATCAACTGCAGTATGTGTTATACCGCTGGTAAAATCAGCCTCACCGAGGGATGGAACCATACAGAAAATCATTCCTGGCTGGTAAAGGATTACCTGGAAGCCATTCCGCTGGTGGCCGCAGCAGGTTATAAAAACCTCATCTGCTTCAGCGGTAATAAAAAAGGAATGGATGATGAAACCGGTTTAAAAAATATGACCGATGGTATTAAACAGATCATCGGCGCTGCCGAAAAAAACAATGTGGTGGTGCAGATAGAAGTGTTTAACAGCAAGGTAAACCATCCCGATTATATGGCCGATAATACAAAGTGGGCCATAGAACTCTGCAAGCGTATCGGCTCTCCCAATTTTAAAATTTTGTACGATATCTATCATATGCAGATCAGCGAGGGGGATATCATTGCCACTATCAAAAAAAATCACGAGTACTTCGGGCATTATCATACCGCCGGTGTACCGGGCAGGCATGAGATAGATGATACACAGGAACTGTACTATCCTGCCATTATGAAGGCCATTTTGGAAACGGGGTATACCGGTTTTGTAGCGCAGGAGTTTATGTCTGCTGCCAAAGAAAATGATGATAAAATAAAAGCACTGAAAAAAGCAGTAAAGCTTTGTGACGTATAATACTTTGAACTTACAACTTAACACTTACAACTTTTAACTTTTAAAAATGCCAGAAACTAATTTTGACGCTATTGTTGTCGGCTCAGGCATCAGCGGCGGGTGGGCAGCAAAAGAACTCACCGAAAAAGGACTTAAAGTGGTGATGCTGGAACGGGGGCGTGATATCAAGCATGTAAAAGACTATGTAAATGCCACAAAGGAAGCCTGGGAGTTTCCGCACCGCGGCAGCCGCACACAGCAAATGATAAAAGATTACCCGGTGTTAAAAAGGGATTACCCGCTGGATGAAACCGTGATCGATTACTGGTGTAAAGACAAAGAACATCCTTACACCGAAACAAAACGTTTTGACTGGTACCGCGGTTATCATGTGGGTGGCCGTTCGCTGATGTGGGGCCGCCAGAGTTACCGTTTTAATAAAATGGATTTTGAAGCCAACCTGAAAGAAGGTATTGGTACCGACTGGCCCATCCGTTACGAGGATATTGCACCCTGGTACAGTTATGCCGAACGCTTTGCGGGCATACAGGGCAGTAAAGAGGGGCTGGATGTATTACCTGATGGCGATTACCTGCCTGCCATGGATATGAATGTTGTTGAAAAAGATGTGGCCGCAAAAATAAAAGCGCATTATAACGGGCAGCGTCATATGTTTATTGGCCGCAGCGCCAATATTACCGAGGCAAGACCCGAACAGGGACGTACCAACTGCCAGTACCGCAACCGTTGCTGGAGGGGTTGCCCCTTCGGAGGTTACTTCAGCACACAAAGCGCCACGCTGCCTGCAGCCATGAAAACAGGAAACCTCACGCTCGATTCCAATAAAATTGTAACAAAGGTTTTATACGATAAGGATAAAAAGAAAGCCACCGGTGTGGAAGTGCTGGATGCCGAAACAAATAAAACATATACTTACACTGCTAAAATCATTTTCCTCTGTGCCTCTGCTTTTAACAGCACCTGGATACTGATGAACAGTGCCACAGAGATATGGCCCGATGGCCTGGGCAGCAGCAGCAATGAGCTGGGCCATAATGCCATGGATCATCACTTCCGCCTGGGAGCAAGTGGTATTGTGGAAGGCTATGCCGATAAATATGAATTTGGCCGCAGGCCCACGGGTATCTACATCCCCAGGTTCCGCAATGTAAATGGTGATAAACGGGATTATGTGCGTGGCTTTGGTTACCAGGGTGCGGCTCACCGTGGCCGTGGTATACAGGTGGCTGAGTTAACGCTGGGTGCCGATTTGAAAAGCGCACTTACCGAACCGAGCGAGAACTGGGGCTTTGGCATTACCGCTTTTGGTGAAATGCTGCCCTACCACGAAAACAAAATTTCGCTGGATAAAAATAAAAAAGATAAATGGGGATTGCCGGTGCTGAACATGGATGTGGAGATAAAGGACAATGAGAAAAAAATGCGCATCGATATGATGAATGATGCCAAAGAAATGCTGGAAGCGGCCGGTTTAAAAAATGTAACGGCCAGCGACAGCGGCTATGCACCGGGTATGGGCATTCATGAAATGGGTACCGCCCGTATGGGCCGTGATCCGAAATCATCGGTGCTCAATGGCAATAACCAGGTGTGGGATGCACCCAATGTATTTGTTACCGATGGCGCCTGCATGACAAGTGCCAGTTGTGTAAACCCATCACTTACTTATATGGCATTAACCGCACGTGCTGCAGATTTTGCCGTGAAGGAATTGAAAAAGGGGAATCTTTAGAATAACGCGAATTAAACGAATTACACTAATTCTTTCACCCGGCAGACATGCTGCGTGAATACAAAATTTACACAGCTGTCTCCTTGTCACTGTGTGCAAATTAAAAGTTATGGAAAGAAGAGAACTCTTAAAAATGATCGCCATCTTAACCGGTGGCACTGTAATAGGCGCCGATGTGTTTTTAACCGGCTGTACTAGCGGTGGCACATCAGCAACGGGCTTTACTGCTGAAAATATTGCCTTGCTGGATGAAGTGGGTGAAACCATTTTACCCACTACCGATACACCCGGAGCCAAAGCCGCTAAAATTGGCGAATTCATGAAAGTGATGGTTACCGACTGCTATACCGATGCCCAGCAAAAAGTTTTTGGTGACGGCCTTGCCGGTTTTAACGAAGCCTGCAAAAAACTGAACGGGAAAGGATTTATGGACTGCAGTGACGAACAACGCAAAGCATTTTTGGTGAGCCTTGAAAAAGAAGCCAAAGCGTATAACCAGCAACGCGACGAAAACGATAAACCCGCCAAAGAGAAAGCCGAAAAAGAACTGGATCCAAATTATGTGGGCAGCCCTTCTCATTATTATACCATGATGAAACAGCTGACCCTCTGGGGTTATTTCACCAGCGAAATTGGTATGAAGCAGGCGCTGCGTTTTTTACCCATACCCGGCAGGTACGATGGTGCGCTGCCTTATAAAAAAGGCGACAGGGCCTGGGCTATCTGATATGTCACAAAACAAAATACCAGCTCCGCTGCCCCTGGCAGCGGAGTTTTTTTATTTTATCCGTCCCAAAAAGCAAACTCAAACGATTGCGTTCATAAAATATTCGGCCTGCTTATTTATTTTCAATCTACATTTGTACTTAATATTTTAGAAGAAACAGGCAGCCTGCCGTTAAAAACAAGGGCTCGCTTGCCGTGATCCCGGTAACAACCGGGAGAGAGACGAAGATGATGAGCCGGTCAAGCTGATGCATCTTAGGCCCTCGCCAGAACCTTTAAAATTTAAAAGTGTGTCAGCACATAATGTAAACAAAGTAACCGCTGCCGGCTTACTCGTTGCCCTGGGAATTATTTACGGAGATATTGGTACTTCCCCCCTCTACGTATTCAGTGAGATCATTAATGGAAAAAAAATTGAACCCCTCCTGATCATCGGCGGTCTTAGCTGTATCATCTGGACCCTCACATTGCAAACCACGTTCAAATATGTGGCGCTTACTTTAAAGGCTGATAACAGGGGTGAAGGTGGAATATTCTCTTTGTATACATTGGTACGCCGCCGTAAGAAATGGCTCGTTATTCCTGCGATGCTGGGTGGCGCCGCGTTGCTGGCAGATGGTATGATCACTCCGCCCATCTCCGTGGCTGCGGCCGTGGAAGGCCTGCGCAATATTCCGCAGCTGCACGATATTGCCGATAACACCATTATCATTATTGTACTGGGCATACTGGCCGTATTGTTTTTTATGCAGCAGTTCGGCTCGGCAAGTATTGGCAGAATGTTTGGTCCCATCATGTTCATATGGTTTACCATGCTGGCCGTGCTGGGTCTTACACATATTTCCGACGACTGGAGTATTTTAAAAGCATTCAATCCTTATTACGCTATTAAACTGCTAACCGTTTATCCAAAAGGTTTCTGGCTGCTGGGTTCGGTGTTCCTGTGTACAACGGGTGCCGAAGCATTGTACAGCGACCTCGGTCACTGCGGCCGTGGTAATATCCGCTATACATGGGTAATGGTGAAGCTCTGTCTTATTTTAAATTACCTGGGCCAGGGTGCGTGGCTGTTAAGTCATAATACCGGTAAAATTTTTGCCACCAGCGAACACCTCAAAAATATTCCCGGTGCCGAATTATTAAAGAACCCCTTCTTTGAAGTGATGCCGCACTGGTTTGTACTTACAGGCATTGTTATTGCAACAGCTGCGGCTATTATTGCCAGCCAGGCATTGATCAGCGGTTCGTTCACACTCATCAGTGAGGCCATCCGTCTCAACCTCTGGCCAAAAATGAAAATTATTTATCCCACTGAGGCAAGGGGCCAGTTGTTCATACCGGGCATCAACACATTGCTGTTTACAGGCTGCGTGGGTATTGTATTGTATTTCCAGAATTCAGGTGCCATGGGTGCGGCTTACGGTTTGGCCATCACATTATGTATGCTGGCCACCACCATCCTGTTCTCCAATTATCTTGTATTGCACAGGGTAAAACCATGGCTCATCTATTCTTTCCTCGGTGTGTTTCTTACTATTGAAATAAGTTTTCTTATAGCCAACCTCGATAAATTCCATCATGGTGGTTATGTTACTTTAATTGTAGGCGGCGGCTTATTCCTGGTAATGTATGTATGGTTCCGTGCACGCAAGATCAAAAACCGTTACGTGGAATTTGTGCGGCTGGAAGAATATATTCCCAAGCTGGAAGAACTGAGCAATGATATCACCGTTCCCAAGTATGCCACACACCTGGTATACCTCACCAGTGCCAATAATCCCAAAGAGATCGAACATAAGATCATCTACAGTATCCTCAGCGGTAAACCCAAGCGTGCGGATATTTACTGGTTTGTGCATGTGGACACACTCGATGATCCCTACACCTGCGAATACGTGGTGGAACATATCATTCCCAACGATATTGTGCGGGTGGAATTCCGGTTGGGTTTCCGTATGGCGCCGCGTATTAACCTCATGTTTAAAAAAGTGGTGGAAGATTTAGTGGCCAACCGCGAAGTGAACGTGGTAAGCCGTTACGAAAGCCAGCAGCGTAACAATGTAACGGGCGATTTCCAGTTTGTGGTGATGGAAAAATTCCTGAGCCAGGACAATGAACTGCCCTTTGTGGAAAGACTGGTGATGCGGATGTACTTCTGGCTGAAAGAACTTTCATTAAGCGAGGAAAAAGGATTCGGACTGGAACAGAGTAAAGTGCAGGTGGAGAAATTTCCGCTGATTGTGGCACCGGTGAGTAAGCTGAAGCTGAAGCGGGTGTATATTGATGAGGAAGAGTGACAGGGGAAGAAGACAGGAGATAGAAGACAGGATACAGAAGGTAATTGTTTTATTAAGGTTTACATGTCAGCATCAATAACAGTAAGAGAACTGAAAAATATACTGGACAACCACGCGGATATACAGCTGGTGGATGTGCGTGAAGCGGAGGAGCATGAAGATTTCAATATCGGCGGGGAGCTCATTCCTTTTTCATCGGTTACACAGCAAATAGAAAAAATAAGCCGCGACAAACCCGTTATTATGTACTGCCGCAAAGGCATTCGCAGCCAGCTGGCCATACAACGCCTGCAGGATAAATTTCCCTTTCATAATTTGATCAATCTTATTGGCGGCACCGAAGCCTGGCAAAAAGAATTTCCTGTTTAGGCATTCCCGTTTATGTTTGCGGTTACGGTAAGAATAAGTAATTTAACAACTGTTACCAACAGTTCACATTCCCGCAAACCATAAACAAAAAATTTGCTCCAGGTCATTCTTTATATCATCGGTGGTATTGCGGTGCTTTCCATCATTGCCTACCTGGTGCAGGAAAAATTTATTTTCAAACCCGAAAAACTCAGGCAGGATTTCCAGTATAAATATGATGCGCCCTTCCGTGAACTGTTTTTTGATGTGGAACCCGGCGTGCGTATCAACGGGCTGCATTTTCATTGTGAAAAACCGCTTGGGCTGATATTGTATTTTCATGGTAACAGCCGCAGCATCAAGGGCTGGGCCAAATACGCCAAAGACTTTTACCGCTATAATTATGATGTGGTGCTGGTAGATTACCGCGGCTTTGGTAAAAGCACCGGCAAGCGCAGCGAAAAAGATATGCTCAGCGATATGCAGTTTGTATACAATGAACTGCTGCAAACCTACCCGCAAAATCATTTGATCATTTATGGCCGCAGCCTGGGCAGCGGCTTTGCTGCAAAACTGGCGGCAGATAATACGCCCCGTTACCTGATACTGGATGCGCCCTATTTCAGTTTTAAAAAAACCATTGAACGTTTTTTACCCATACTGCCGGTAAAGTATATCCTGCGCTATCACCTGCGCACCGATAAATGGATCAGCAGGGTAAACTGCCACACGTATATTTTTCATGGCACCAAGGACTGGCTTATTCCAATCAGCAACAGCGAAAAACTGCAGCGCCTCAACCCCAGGAAAATAACACTTATACGCATTAAGGGCGGCGGGCATAATAACCTGCCTTCTTTTTATGAATACCATAATTTTATAAGGGATATACTGCAATACTAATGAATAATGCTTTAATGGATAATGAGGCAGCAAGGGTGCCTGTAAAAAAAACTTTCAGAGTAAAACTGTTCCGGTGGATCAAAATTATTGTGTTTGCATATTCCACCATCGGGATTGCACTCTATTACCTGCAGGAAAGTTTTTTATTTCACCCCGAACCGCTGCCGCGTAATTACCAGTACCGGTTTGCCGGTTCATTTATGGAAAAGGAAATTGCCTTTAATGAAAACGACACACTGAATATGGTGCAGTTCTATCCTACAGGGCCTGTGCGTAAAGGCGTGGTGCTGTATTTTCATGGAAACAGGGAAAATATCGGCCGCTATGCAAAATTCACGGAAGTGTTTTTAAAACACGGGTACGAAGTATGGATGGAAGATTATCCTGGTTACGGCAAAAGCACCGGTGTACGTACAGAAAAAAAATTGTACGAACAGGCCATGGCAGTATATAAACTGGCTGCGGGCAAATACAAAAGCGATAGCATTATTTTATACGGTAAATCTTTTGGAACCGGTATTGCAGCTTATGTGGCATCGCAAACAAACTGCAAACAACTGGTACTCGAAACACCTTATTACAGTGTGCCTGCGCTTTTTGGTTGTTATGCGCCCATCTATCCCACGCAGCGCATGTCGTTGTATAAAATGCCCGTCAATGAATATGTGCAGCAGGTAAAATATCCGGTAATTGTTTTTCATGGCACCGGCGACTGGGTGATACCTTACCGCTGTGCCGCAAAACTGAAAACGGTTTTAAAACCAACAGATGATTTTGTAACAATTAAAGATGGCACTCACCATAACCTGTACGGTTTTGCCTTGTACCAGCAAAAGATGGACAGTTTATTACAACTCCCTTAGGCTGCTTTGTTTTGCAACAATACTGAGCTGGTGTTTGATGCCTTCTTTTAATGCGTAATTTTCCTTGCAGTGCCCAACAGGGAAACCAAAGCAAACAGGATAATCATATTCCTTTACCATATCAGCAATCACTTCATACACGGTTTTGCCAAAGGGGCGCTCAGTATCTTTTACATCAGTAAAACTGCCTACCACCAATCCAGCCAGTTTGTCCAGTTTACCGCTGCGTTTTAACTGGTGCAGCATGCGGTCGGTGCTGTACACCTGTTCGCCAATATCTTCAATAAATAGGATCTTGTTTTTTGTGCTGATGTCGGATGGTGTGCCAATAACATGCGCCAGCAGCGACAGGTTTCCTCCCACCAGTTCACCCGTTACCCTTCCTTTTTTATTGAAAGGGTGTGCGGCACATTTGTAATTTGATTTTTTGCCCGTAATGGCTTTGCGCAGCGAAGCGATGTATTCATTGTCCTGCACCCCGTCGTTGAATGCGGCGGCCATGGGTGAATGTAAGGTGGCAATTTTAAAATGGGTGTGGATGTGCGTATGCAGCACCGTAATATCGCTGTAACCGATCAGCCACTTGGGTTTCTTTTTAAACTGGGTAAAGTCGATCTTGTCAATGATGCGGCCCACACCATAACCACCACGGCCAAATAAAATGGCGTCAATGGCATCACTGTCAAGCATGGCCTGCAGTTCTTCCAGCCGTTCGGCATCGGTACCCGAAAAATAATTTTGTGAACCGCTGCCCAGTGTTTTACCTACCATTACATTAAATCCCCATTGCTGTAATGTATCAATACAGGTTTGTGCTTTTGCTGTTGCCATATATCCTGCAGGGCAGGTAATGCCAATGGTGCTGCCTTTTTTAAGGTAAGGAGGTATTTTCAAGCTTGCTTTTTTAAGTATTCAAAACTACAGCTATATTTGTCAGGAAAATTAACTCTTTTGAACCGATCCCTTTTCCATTTCCTTATTTATTCTTTGTTATTACATGCCGGCATTGTTCATGCCCAGGTAAATCAGTCTTACCAGTTCCCGGCCGATGACAGTATCCTTAAAAAGCAATACCTCAAAGAAGCCACAGCGGGTTATGATGCACTGATCGCTTCGCTGGATAAAGAAAATAAAAAACTGTACGAGGAAGTATACAAAGACCGCTTTGAAATGGTGAAGCAATTGCTGCAAAGCAGCCGCAGCGTAACGGCTGCAACGGCGCATAATTATTTGCAGGAGCTGCTTGCTAAAATCACTGCGGCCAACCCGGAATTGAAGGCATTGAAGATACGCCTGCTGTTTAACCGCGACTGGTGGCCGAATGCTTACAGTATGGGAGAGGGCACACTTACGGTAAATGCCGGTCTGATGATCTATTTAAAGAACGAGGCAGAACTGGTTTTTGTACTCTGCCACGAATTATCGCATTTATACCTGGATCACGGCAACAAGTTTATAAAAAAGTACATCGAAAAAGTTAACAGCGACGATTTTAAACAGGAAATAAAAAGGCTGTCGAAAAAAGAATACAATGTAAATGCCGAGCTGGATAAACTGGTAAAGCAATTTGCATTTGGCACGTTCCGTCACAGCAGGGAAAATGAAGCCGAGGCAGATGCAAAAGCGCTGGAGTTTATGCAGAAAACAGGATTTAACTGCAATGCCATTGTTACCTGTTTAAACATGCTGAACAATGTGGATGATACATCGTATTACAAGCCGCTGGTAACAGCAACTGTTTTCGATTTTCCGTCTTACCCCTTTAAAAAAACATGGATACAGAAGGAGTCGGCCATATTCAGCGAAATGAAAGAAGCCGATGAAGGATTTACCAAGGCCGAAAAAGATTCATTGAAAACGCATCCCGACTGTTTAAAAAGAATTGCGTTGTTAAAAGACAAGCTGCAACAGGCGCCTGCGGGAAATGATTTTATGGTAAGCAGTGAAACCTTTACAAAACTTCAGCATGATTTTTTGCTGGAAATAAATGAAGAGACCTGGCGTGAAGAAAAGCTCACCCGCAATTTATATTACAGCCTGCAGTTGCTGCAAAACGGTAACGATGTGCCCTATGCTGTTTTTTCTGTTACCCGGGCGCTCAATAAATTATATGCTGCACAGCGTAACCATACACTGGGTAATATTACGGAAAAGGAAACACGCGGTTACCCGGAAGATTATAATTTGCTGCTGCGCATGATTGATAAACTGCGGCTGGATGAACTGGCTGCACTCAGTTACCAGTTTGCAACAGCGCATAAAAATGAAGCGGCCGCATACCCGGGCTTTAATAAGGAACTGGATATTGCCGAAAAAAACTTTATCAAACAATAACCTTTCATCACCTTAACCAAAATAAACACCAATGAAAAAAATGCTGGTTGCAGGCCTGTTCCTGCTCACACTTACAAAAATCGGGGCACAAACCGCCACGATCGATAACATACGCAAAACCGCCCTGCGTACTTCCAATGCCATCAAAGAAGGTACAGAAGTGAAAGGTTATTACTTCTTTTACATAAGTGATAAGATTGATAAAAAAACCAATGAGTATACCCTGCGGATCATGGACAATAACCTTAAAATACTCAAGGATATCAAGTTTGAAGATTCAAAAGATGTAACCATACTGGAATCATCTTTTAACGGTACTGACCTTATCTTTCTTTTTTACAACGAAAAGGAAAGAACAATGGAGTACCAGGTATATGGTGCCAACGGGCAAAAAAAACCTTACAGTTATACAAGGGAACTGACCAAAAAGGAAAAACGCTACCTGGAAACCACTTACCTCCAGATGAATGGTGATGATGAAGACACTTATAAAGGACTGTATCCTGTGGAAGGAAAAGGATTTATTTCCAATATGCCCAGCCGGGAAGACAAGGATTATACTTTCCAGGTAGATTACTTTTCTACTGAAAAACGCAGCCAGTGGACTTATACGCCTACTGAAGGTGCAAAAAAATTCATTGGCGATTACCTGGGTACCTACAACGGTGTGGTATATTTTTCGGTGCTGAAATTTAAGAGTATGATGGATCAGAAACCCGACAGTTATTTGCTCGGGCTGAATATTGAAAATGGTCAGCAGGTATTTGAAATATCCACCGAATCTAAAAACCTGCTGCTGCCGGCCTCGCTTACCATTGCCAATAACGGCAAAGCTTATTTATACGGAGAGTATTTTAATTCCGGTGAAAATGTATTTAAAGACAAATCAAACGGCTTTGCATTCTGGGGTATTGATGAAAAAGGGAAGATCCTTTCAGAGAAATACAATTCATGGGAAAACGAAATGTCGAAATACCTCGATGTAAAATCAAACGGCAAAATTGACGACTTTGGTTTCTTATACCTGCACAGCATGGTGCAAACTGCCGATGGTACCATTTATGCTATTGGCGAGGGATATAAAAAAGTGGCCAGCGCATTGGGTATTGCGGCAAACATCCTGTCGAGAAATGCCAATGTAAGCACCATTAAAGTAAAAGTAACCGACATGATGCTGCTTAAGTTCAATAAGGACTTTGCTGTTACCGGCGCCACGGTGTACGATAAAAACTCCAACAGCGTGGAGCTGCCCGGCGGTTATGAAGTGGTGAGCGGTCCGCTTATTGCAAAGATCATCAAGTACAACCTCGGCGCATTTGACTATGCCTATACACAGGTGAGCAAAGATGCTTCTTCCTTTACCGTTTGCTACAGCGATTATGTAAAGGAAAAAGATTACAAGGGCGCCACCTTCAACAGCATCACTTACAACAATGGAAAAATAACCACGGATCATATCAACACAAAATCAGGCGCCACTCGTACCTGGGTATTGCCAGCAAAACAGGGACAGGTGCTGGTGATGGATTATTACAAAAAAGACAAACGCCTTGACATTCATCTTGAAAAACTGAACTAATTCAGCATTCACATAACATATTAAAACAGCCTGCAGCATGCAGGCTGTTATGTTACCGGCATCTCCAAAACCGGGCGGGCCGGGCATCCTGTGCAAATTTTCTGCTAACCGAAGTCAATCGGGGTACGCTTTTTGATTAAATTTACCCATCTAAAACTAAATTATGAGAGCATTGGCCGTTGCTTTGATGCTGTTGCCTTTTTTTTGTGTTGCGCAAAAAGACAAACCATTCCGCATTGCACAAAGGCCCACGGCCCCCTGTTCTTTGCCGGGCATGACACCCGAAAGCGCTATTGCCGTTTGCGGTGCCACCACTTTCCGTCAAACCAATGTAAGCAGTTGCGAAGGCCCTCCCATATCCGGCAACGGCGCCTGTGCAAGCAGCAATTCTTCCGACAATGCATTCTGGTATAAAATTCATTGTTACCAAGCGGGTACTTTAGGATTTATACTGAAACCCATGAACCTGACCGATGATTTTGACTGGGAAATTTTTGATATCACCAATGTTACCAATTTAGCACAGATTTATACGGATGAAAGCCTCATGGTGTCACTCAATCTTTGCGGCAGCCCTACCGGCATTACTGGTTGTACAACGGCCGGTACCGACAGTATCAATTGCGGCGGAGCCACATTCCCATACAATCGTTTGGCAACATTAAAGATGGGGCATGATTATTTGCTGATGGTAAATAACTGGTCCAATTCGGGCCAGGGTTATACATTGTCTTTTGCGGGAGGCACCGCTGTTATCACCAATAATACACCGCCCGTTATCAGTAATGTTCTGGCCAGCTGTAACGCACAATCACTGGCGGTAAGTTTTTCAAAAGATATCAAATGCAGTTCTGTTACGGCAACCGGTTCTGAATTTTCCATCACCCCGGGCACAAATGTTGTTACAGGCGTTGTATCACAATGTGCCGCGGGTTATAGTAATATCACAGGCTTAAACATCAGCCTGCAAAACCCGTTGCCGCCCGGTAATTACACGCTTGAAGTAAATCCGGGCTCAGATGGTAACACGTTTGCCGATCCATGCGATGAAATGATGGCCACCGGTTTTCAAATACAGTTTACCGTTCCGGCAGTGAGTTCGGTGGAAGTGGATACCATTACGTATTCAGGTTGTGCGCCGAGTATACTGGATGTAAAACTTACAAGACCGGTTTGGTGCAGCAGTGTTACAGCCACCGGCTCAGAATTTTCTGTCATGCCGGGGAATCCTGCAATTGCATCGGTACAGTCGGTCTGCACGGCCGGGCAGTTATATGCCGGTATGCTGCATATCAATTTGCAAAACCCCCTGCCCCCGGGTAACTACCAGTTAGTGGTGAACAACGGAAGCGATGGCAATACTTTCATCGATACCTGCGGCAACAGTATGGCTGCAGGTACAGCAATACCATTTACGGTTACAGCATCCATACCACCAGTAATACAGTCGGTGCAGTTTGATGAATGCAATCCCAATAAGATTACCGTGAATTTTGATAAGCCGGTGAGCTGTGCCACCATAACTGCTGCAGGAACCGAATTGAACATAACACCAGGAGTATGGCCGGTGAGTTCCATTAATTTTACTTGCACCAATAACAGTTATACTTCACAAATAGTGATGAACCTTGCCAACCCGCTGCCTGCAGGCAACTTTAATGTGCAGGTGGGTAATGGCAGCGATGGTAATACCCTGGCAGACACCTGTTTGACTTTTATGCCGGTTGGATACAGTAAAAGTTTTGTTACCACGCAGGCGCCCAAACCGGTATTTGATTCTGTGCAGTTTGATAAATGCAATCCTTCCTTTGTAAAACTGTTTTACAGCAAGGTCATCAAATGTTCATCCGTAAGTGCCGATGGTTCCGATTACAATATCACCGGTCCTTCGGCAATTACAATTACAAATGCCGTTACCGATGTTAGCTGTGCAAACGGGTATACTGCCTGGGTGCTGCTGCAGTTTGCGCAACCGGTAAATGTTTTTGGTAATTATACCGTGCACAATAAAACCGGTTCTGATGGCAATGGCATCATTGATACCTGCAATGCAGCACAAAGCACAGCAGAAACGATCCTGTTCACGGCATTGGTAAAACCATCTGCTGCATTTACCAGCCTTATAAAATTTGGTTGTGTGAACGATACCGTTACATTCTCCCATCCCGGTGGCAATGGCATCAATTCATGGCAATGGACCTTTGCCGATGGTACCACGGCAAGCGGGCAAACCGTTACACATTTGTTCCCGGTATCAACGGTTAATACAAGCATTCGTTTGGTTGTTACCAACGGTTCCTGCAGCGATACGGTTACCAATACCATCACGCTCGATAATGCGATCCATGCTGCGTTTACCATGAATCCGAAAGATACAACCTGTATCAGTGTGCCTGTTATATTTACTAATTCATCAACCGGTAATAACCTGCAATACCTGTGGACCTTTGGTGATAATATACAGTTTAACGGGCAAACACCACCGCCGCATAACTATACCAATGGCGGGCAGTTCAATGTAAAACTTACCATCAGCAATGCTTATGGCTGTTCGGATATTGCCAGTGATATTTTGCAAATAATGCCACAGCCTGTAATTGATTTCACCGGGCTGGGTGCTACGTATTGTACCGGCAAAACTATTGCACTGCAATCGGTACTGGGCAAAACCATACTCGATTATGCATGGGATAATGGCGACGGGCTGGTGATCAAAAACAAACCAGCCATCCAGTTTACCTATGCTGCCGAAAAACAGTACACCATTACTTTATCGGCCACCGATAAATATTGCGGCGCTGTGCAAACAAGTAAAACCGTTGCCGTGTATGATGTGCCCAAAGTGAATTTGGGAAATGATACCACTCTTTGCCCTGCTGTATCAATACAAATTGGTGTGCCGTACAACAGCAATTACAGTTATTTATGGGGCAATGGCGCCACCACATCTTATATCAGCACCGATTTGTTTACCAGTGCCTATTCTTTAACGGTGGATAATAAAGGCTGCACGGCTGCCGATGCCATTGTGGTGAAAGTGCTGGCGGCCTGTTTAATAAAAGTGCCCAATGCATTTACGCCCAATGGCGACGGACTGAATGACCGGCTGTACGCGGTGAATGCAGATTTGGTAAAAGATTATTCCTTCAGGGTATATAACAGGCTGGGCGAACTTGTTTTTGCCACGCATGTTCCCTTGCCGGGCTGGGATGGTATGTATAAGGGAAAACGGGCCGAGGCCGGTGCTTATGTATGGTATCTTACCTATACCGATCCATGGACATTTAAAAAAGTGAATGAAAGCGGCAGCAGTATTTTAATACGCTGATCATTTTATTTCTTTGAGCGAAACAACGGTTGCATTTACGGCAAGCTGGTGTTTTACCCCGCACTTGAGTGCGAAATTATTTTTTTGGTGACCCACGGGAAAATCGAAGCAAACGGGGTAATTGTATTCCTGTATTTTTTCCAGCACAATATCCTGCAGTGTTTTACCAAATTCATCTTCGGGAGCTTCGGCGGCTTTTATTTTAAAACCGCCCACAACAAGTGCTTTCAGTTTACTGAGTTTGCCGCTGCGTTTTAAATTCCAGAACATGCGGTCGATGCTGTAAAGGTATTCGCCGGTGTCTTCCACAAATAAAATTTTTCCATCGGTGCTGATATCGCTTTTGCTGCCGGCCAGTGTTTCAATTGTTTTTAAGTTGCCTCCCACCAGCACACCTGTTGCGGTGCCGGTTTTATTTTTTTCATTGGCCACAGCAGTGTACTCCATTGTTTCGCCGTACAAACATTTTTTGATGGATTCGATGGTTTCAACTTGAAGAGGCTCGGCCTTACTCCAGTCAGCAGGAAAGCTGTTGCACATTTTTGAATGGATGGATGCCACTGCAAAATTTTTATTCAGGTGCGAATGGAGTACGGTGATATCGCTGAAGCCGATGATCCATTTGGGGTGTGCGGCAAATTTTTTAAAATCGATTTTGTCAATGATGCGTACCGCACCATAGCCGCCCCGGGCGCACATGATGGCTTTTACGTCTTTATCATCCAGCATCTGCTGAAAATCGCTCAGCCTTTCATCATCGGTGCCGCCAAATGTAAAATCCTTTTTACCCACGGTGCTGCCCATCTTGATGGCAAAGCCCCATTCCTGCATTTTTGCAACCGCAGGCATCACATCTTCCAGGGTAATAAAACCGGCGGGGCAGGTAATGCCGATCACATCGCCTTTTTTGAGATAAGGCGGGATCTTTACAATGGCATCGGGGTCATCTTCAAAACGGGTTGTTTTGCCTGCGGCTGTTGCGGCAATAAGCGGTACCACCGATGATATGAAATTTTTGCGGTTCATGCAGTTAAAGCTACAACTCAAATCCCATTCCGCCTTTCAATGCCTTTTGATATTTGCGCAGGTCGAATTTATAATAGTAAGGTGCTTTATGTGCCACGCCTTTTTTGGTTTCTTCCAGTCTTTTTAAAATACCTGTGCCTGTTATTTTGCGCTGGAAATTGCGGCGGTCCAGCCTGCGGTCCAATATGGTTTCATACAATTTCTGCAGTTCAGGCATCGTAAACTTTTCAGGCAATAAATTATATCCTACAGGATGATAGTTCAGCTGCAGGCGCAGATGTTCAAGTGCTTTGTCTAAAATATTCCGGTGGTCGAGGATCATGCCCGGGATATCATGGATGTTGAACCATTTGCAGTCGCTCGAAAAACTGTCGGGTACAGGTGCCACCTTGCTAAAATCCACCAGCGCTGTGTATGCCACTGTGATGAATCTTTCAAACATCCAGCTCTCTTCCAGTTCCACCCCGCTGTTCTTCAAAAACTGTTTGTTGATTTTTTTTGTACTGCGTTCCGGTTCGCTGAAGGTATGGAACTGTTGCAGGTAAATATCATCCAGCCCGGTGCGGTGTTTTAAAATGCGCTTGGCCGCATCATCCATGTGTTCTTCCAGTTTTATAAAACCACCGGGCAGGGCCCAGGCACCCGCATATTTTGCCTGCAGCAACAATACTTTCAGTTCATTATTGTGAAAACCGAATATGATACAGTCAACCGATACATGCCGCAGGTACTGCTCGTGCCCCTTTTTAAAATGCGCCAGTAAATCTTCCTTAAATGCCATGCTGTAAAAATAAATGGTGCCGGCCAGAGTAAAAATATTTTTGACAATCAGAAATTATTTTTATCATTGTGTCATAATAACGCAATGATAATTTGTATATGAAAAAACTCATCGCATTCAGCGGCCTGCTGGCTATTGCCTGTACGGCATTTTCCCAGTCAGACAAGGCCAAGGCCCTGGTGGCAAAAATGACACAGGAAGAAAAAGTGAACTTGGTGGTGGGCATGGGTATGAATTTGCCCGGCAAAAATGAACCGGTGGCCATGGTGGGGCAAACGATGGATAAAGTGGAAGGCGCTGCCGGAACCACTTTTGCTATCCCATCGCTGCAACTGCCCAATACAGTGGTGGCCGATGGCCCTGCAGGTTTGCGTATTAGTCCAACAAGAAAAACAGACAGGCGCACTTATTACGCCACAGCATGGCCGGTGGCCACATTGCTGGCATCTTCATGGGATGTGCAAATGGTGGAGCAGGTGGGCAGGGCCATGGGCAATGAAGTAAAAGAATACGGGGTGGATGTGATACTGGGCCCGGGTTTGAATATTCACCGCAACCCATTGGGCGGAAGAAATTTTGAATATTATGCTGAAGATCCTTTAGTGGCGGGTAAAATGACGGTGGCCATGGTAAACGGTGTGCAGTCGAACGGCGTGGGCACTTCCATCAAACATTTCGCACTCAACAACGCCGAAACAAACCGTAATGCCAGCAACTCCATCATCAGCGAAAGGGCTGCAAGGGAAATTTATTTAAAACCTTTTCAAATAGCGGTTAAAGAAGCAAAGCCATGGACGGTGATGAGTTCTTATAACTATATTAACGGCACCTATGCTTCTGAAAGTTATGAACTGCTTACCACTATTTTAAGAAAAGAGTGGGGCTTTAAAGGTTTGGTGATGAGCGACTGGTTTGGAGGTAAAGATGCGGTGGCACAAATGAAAGCGGGTAACGACCTGCTGATGCCCGGTACACCCGATCAGAAAAAAGCCATCAGTGATGCGCTGAATAATAAAACGCTCGACATAAAAGTGGTGGATGAAAACGCAGCACGTATTGTTGATTATATTTTGGGCACACCCGCGTTTAAAAACTATGCATTCAGCAATGCGCCCGATCTGAAAGCGCATGCGGCACTGGCACGCACGGCAGCAGCCAATGGCATGGTGCTGCTGAAAAATGATAATAGTACACTGCCCCTTGCTATAAAAAATGTAGCCGTATTTGGCAACACATCTTACGATTTTGTAAGCGGTGGTACCGGCAGTGGTGATGTGAATGAAGAATATACGGTAACACTGGTGGAAGGTTTAATAAAAGGTGGTTATACACCAGACGCCGCTTTGCTGGAAAAATATACTTCCTATATCAGCGGCGAAAAAGCAAAGCAGCCAAAGAAAAATTTCTTTGAAGAATTTATGAACCCAACCCCACGCATACCTGAACTGCAGCTGGATGATGCCATGCTGCATGCAAAAGCCGCATCGGCTGATATGGCCATTTTTACCATTGGCAGAAATGCCGGCGAGGGCAGCGACCGCAAAGTGGAAAATGATTTTAATTTAAAACCGGCTGAAGCAGACCTGCTGAACAGGATCAGCGCCGCTTTTCATGCGCAGTATAAAAAAGTAGTGGTAATTATTAATGCAGGCGGTGTAATTGAAACAGCCAGCTGGCGTGATAAGGCCGATGCCATTTTACTGGCATGGCAGCCCGGTATGGAGGCTGGCAACGCGGTAGCAGATGTATTAAGTGGTAAAGTGAATCCTTCTGGTAAACTGGCATCCACCTTCCCGGTGAAATATGAAGATGATGTAACGGTAAAAAATTTTCCGGGCAAACAATACCCCGAAAAAGCAATAAAGGGTATGCTGGGCATGCCGCTGGTGCCAACAGAAGTTACTTATGAAGAAGGCATTTATGTGGGTTACCGTTATTACAATACATTCAATGTAAAACCGGCCTATGAATTTGGTTATGGTTTGAGCTACACCAGTTTTAAATACAGCAATATTAAGATCAGCAGCCCGGTAATGAATAAAGCAATCACCATTACGGCCGATATTACCAACACCGGCAAACTGGCCGGAAGGGAAGTGGCCCAGCTTTACATTACTGCACCCGCAGGCAAACTGGATAAACCTGCGGCCGAACTCAAAGGCTTTGCCAAAACCGCATTGCTGCAGCCCGGGCAAACCGAAAAGGTTTCATTCATCATTACAGCGAATGACCTGGCCTCTTTTAATACGGCAACCACATCATGGGTGGCCGATGCAGGCAGTCATACTGCAAAACTGGGGGCCTCTTCTTTGAAAATTCAGCAAACCGTTACATTTAAACTAGCAAAAGAGGTAGTTACAGAAAAGTGCAATAAGGTATTGGTTCCATTGGTAAACATCAATGAACTGCATAAATAATTTCGTTTAGTGTACAAACCCGGCCCCTGGCAGTCTTGCGGGGGCTTTTGTTTTGGGCTGAGGCCGCTTTTAAAGTATTTTTGCAGATTAATAAAGGCATTGCATGATTGCGGCAGTAATTCAACTGCTGCTGTGTGCCAGCAGGGTCCTGCGGACGACGCAATAAAAATTGCAGGACCTGCCGACGACAAAAAATAAAATAACTCAATAGAAGGGAGGATCAAGGGTATGACAAATCCAAAACGGTATTTAATTACAAGCGCATTGCCTTATGCCAATGGCTTAAAACATGTGGGCCACCTGGCCGGCGCATATATTCCTGCTGATATTTATGTGCGTTACCTGCGTGCGCAAAAAAGGGATGTGGTGTTTGTATGCGGCAGCGATGAACATGGCACTGCCATTCCCATACAGGCCACCAAAGAAGGCACCACCGCACAGGCTATTATTGATAAATACCACGAAGCGATGAAACAGGATTTTGAAGACCTGCACATTGGCTTTGATATTTACGACCGTACCAGCAACCCGCTGCACCACGAAACCGCACAGGAGTTTTTTAAAGACCTGAACGGCCGCGGAGAACTGGAGATAAAAGAAAGCGAACAGTTTTACGATGAAGAAGCCAAAACATTTTTGGCCGACCGTTATATAAAAGGTACCTGCCCCAATTGCGGCAGCGACCGTGCTTTTGGCGACCAGTGCGAAAACTGCGGCCGCACACTGAGCCCGGATGAATTGATCAACCCCGTAAGCACACTCAGCGGTAAAACGCCCGTTAAGAAAAAAACATCGCACTGGTATTTACCATTGGGCAAGCACGAAGATTTTTTGCGGGAGTGGATACTGAAAGAACATGCTGCCGACTGGAGGCCTACCGTGGTGGGGCAATGCAAAAGCTGGATCGAAGGCGGATTGCAAAGCAGGGCTGTTACCAGGGACCTCGACTGGGGTATTAAAGTGCCGGTGGAAGGCGCAGATGGAAAAGTGCTGTATGTGTGGTTTGATGCACCTATTGGATATATCAGCGCCACCAAACAATGGGCCCTCAATAACGGCAAGGACTGGCAGCCGTACTGGTACGATGGTGATACCAAGCTGGTGCATTTTATAGGAAAGGATAATATCGTTTTTCATTGCATTATATTCCCGGTGATGCTGAAACTGCATGGCAATATTTTACCGGCTAATGTACCCGCCAATGAATTTTTGAACCTGGAAGGCGATAAGATGAGCACCAGCCGTAACTGGAAACTGGAAATGCGGGATTATATCAATGATTTTGTAAAGCCCGAAAATGGGGGCGACCAGTGCGTGGACATGCTGCGTTATTACCTTACGCAAATTGCACCCGAAACAAAAGACAGTGAATTTATGTGGAAGGGTTTCCAGGATGCAGTGAACAGTGAACTGGTAAGTATTTTTGGAAACTTCGTAAACCGCACCTGGGTGCTGATGCATAAACTCTGCGGCGGCAAAGTGCCCAAACTGCATGAGGAGATTTTGGATGACAAGGATAATGCACTGGTGGAACAGATCAAAAAATCGAAAGACAAAATTGAAAACCTGCTGGAAGAGTACAAGTTCAGGGAAGCATTGTTTGAAGTGATTGACCTGAGCCGTGCCGGTAACAAATACATGCAGGAAAAAGAACCCTGGATCGTTGCAAAATCACTTGCTGAAAACCCGGATGCACAAAAGCGTATTGACAACTGTATGCACTTATGCCTGCAGTTAACAGCAAATCTTGCCATAATGGTAAATCCGTTCCTGCCATCCACAGCAAAAAAAATGCTGCACATGATGAAGGTGGTGGATAAGATGCTGGACTGGGAAAATGCCGGTAAGATAAAACTGCTGAGCGTGGGTTACAGCTTAAGGGAACCGCAGTTACTGTTCAGAAAGATTGAAGATGCGGAAGTGAGTTTACAAGTTGAAAAGTTGAAAAAGGGGCTCGTTAAGACTGAAGCAATCAACGCTGTCAACCAGTCAACCACCAGTCAGCCTGAGATAAAGTCAACGATCCAGTATGAAGATTTTGCAAAGCTCGATCTGAAAGTGGGTACCATCGTTGCTGCCGAAAAAGTGGAGAAGGCTGATAAACTGCTGAAGCTGCAGGTGGATCTTGGTTTTGAAACAAGAACCATTGTAAGCGGCATCGCATTGCATTACCAGCCGGAAAGTATTGTTGGTAAACAGGTAGTGGTGGTAGCCAACCTGGCGCCACGAAAAATGAGGGGCATCGAAAGCAATGGTATGATCTTAATGGCAGAAGATGCTGCAGGCAAACTGCATTTTGTAAAACCAGAAAGCGTGATCAATAACGGGTCGGGTGTAAGCTGATTATAACATGTATGGCATGGTAACAGCCAGTGTGCAGCCATTGCCGGGGTAAGTAATAATCTCTGTTTTGCCATTGTGGGCATCCACACGGTTGAAAATATTGATAAAGCCAATTCCGTTGGCTTTTTCTTTTGTCTTGTCAAAACCAATACCATCATCGCTTATTGCCAGCGAACAGCAGGTATGATGGTTGCTGATCGTGATGGTAACATTGTTGGCCTGCGAATATTTTATGATATTGCTGCTCTGTTCCTGCACAATACGGAACAGTACCAGCTGCTGCTCTTCAGATAATTTTTCTACGGCTGCAGCATCAATCTCCACGCACACTTCCATACCACTGAACTGTTTCATGTTACGGCATATATCGCCAATGCTGGCTTCCAGTCCAACGGTTTTTACAATAGAGGAATTCAGGCGGTGCGATAAACCCCTGATCTCTTCCACGGCGGTAAGCAGGTATTCAGAAGCCTTATTGATGAGTTCATTGGCGTTCTCATTATTTTTTGCGGCATTGATGTGCAGTCGTGCACTCATCAATAACTGGTTCACGTTATCGTGCAGTTCGGCGCTGATCATACCGCGTTCTTTTTCCTGGGCATCAATGGTGGCCTTGTTGATGAGTTTTTGTTTTTGCACCTGTTCATTCAGCAATTGCTGTTCCAGCAGTTTGCGGTCGGTAATATCCTGTATGGAACCGATCAGCCTTACAGGGTTGCCTTCGTTGTAAATAGCAAAACCTTTATCCAGTATATAACGGTAAGTGCCATCGGCATATAAAAAACGGTATTCATCCTGCCAGTTTGTTTTGCCAAGATTGAGTGCCTTGTAAATATTTGAGTGCACCGAATCTTTATCCTCGGGATGTATCTTGTCCATCCACCATCCCAGCGTATTGCCTACCTGTTCTTTTGAATAACCCGATATTTTATAAAAAGCGTCGCTGCGGTAAATATCATTGGTCTGTATATCGTAATCCCAAATAGCTTCCGATGTGGCATTGATCACAAATTTGTAACGCTCGTGGTTCTTTTCCATTTGCCTGCGTGCGGTGATATCAATGGCCTGCCCGCCAATATATTTTTTTCCTTCGGGAGAAGTAAACACAAAAGTGCTCGACATAAAATAACCCGGGGTGCCGTCCGAGCGGGTATAAGCGTGTTCTGTTATGCCTGCCTTTCCGTTGCGCAAAATTTCTGCATTGCGTGCAATGAGTTTTTCTGATAATTGCCCTGGAAAAACCTCTGATAAATGTTTGCCTGTGGGGTTGCCTTTATAATTGGTGGATCTTGTATAGGCCTTGTTGGCAAAAACGATATTGTTGTCTTCATCATATACCCAGCAACCCGTTTGGCTGTTGGCCATAAACATGGTAAATAAATTCCCGGTTGTTTTTGAAAGAAAAAAAGGCGCTGCGTGCCCTTTTGCTGTTTTATGTTTTGTAGTTAAGCGGGCAAGTGCAGTTTCGGTTTGCCGGCGTTCTTTCCGGTTCATAACTCCTGTTTGCAGCTGCGTCCAGTAGCGGGCAAGCGTCTGCTGAATGGTTTCAATACCAGTAAGTGTAAACATAGTTGCTGTTTTGTGCCTGCTGGCCAGGGTTAAGGTTTAATGGTCAGTTAACAAAACGTGGTTTTTCAAATATTAGTATGTTAATTCTACGGTGTGTTGCGTTTTTTCACGCAATCCACCTAACTTCGGTTTTAAATTAGTTAGTTAAACAACTAATTTAAAGGTTGCTTAAATTTTTTAGTAATACAATAACAGCTGATGCTAAAAAGAAATACCGCATAAAAGACTATTCATTTTTATATCAACCAGAATGAATATTTTTTTGCGTGTATAATAACAGCAGGTTTAAAAAATAAAAATTTTCAGATGAAAAGGGTCATTAAAAAAGTTGCAGTACTTGGCAGCGGTGTAATGGGCAGCCGTATTGCCTGTCATTTTGCAGGTGTGGGAGTAAAGGTTTTATTGCTGGATATTCAGCCCAAAGACCTGCCCGCCGATGCAAAGCCTGCTGAAAAAAACAAGATCGTTAATGATGCACTGGCGGCTGCCATCAAATCAAATCCTTCACCGGTATATCATAAAGATGTGGTGAAAAAGATCAGCACCGGCAACTTTACCGATAACATGAAAGATATTGCAGATTGCGACTGGGTGATAGAAGTGGTGGTGGAACGGCTTGATATCAAACAATCGGTTTTTGCCGAAGTGGAAAAATACCGCAAACCCGGCACGCTCATTACTTCCAACACATCGGGCATTCCCATTCATTTAATGACCGAAGGCAGGAGCGATGATTTTAAAAAACATTTTTGCGGCACGCATTTTTTTAACCCGCCGCGTTACCTGCGCCTGCTGGAAATTATTCCCACACCATATACTGACCAGGAAGTGGTTGATTTTTTAATGCACTATGGTGATTTGTATTTGGGCAAGGCAACGGTGTTGTGTAAAGACACACCCGCATTTATTGCCAACCGTATTGGCGTTTTCAGTATGATGGCCATTATGAGCATCAAAGAAAAATTAAACCTGGGCGTGGATGAAATTGATGCGCTGACCGGCCCCGTAATTGGCCGGCCCAAATCGGCAACATTCCGTACCGCCGATGTGGTGGGTATAGATACACTGGTAAAAGTGGCGAAGGGTGTGGCAGATAATTGTCCCAACGATGAAGCGAAAGAAATTTTTAATATTCCGGCATGGTTAAATAAAATGGTGGAACAAAACTGGCTGGGCGATAAAAGCGGGCAGGGTTTTTTCAAAAAGACCAAAGCTGCCGATGGTTCAAAAGATATTCAAACCCTGAACCTGGCCACCATGAATTATGAACCACGTACCAAAGCAAAATTCGGTACGCTGGAAGCCGCCAAGCCAATAGAAGATCTCAAAACAAGACTGAAAGCATTGTGCACAGGTATGGATAAGGCCGGCGATTTTTACCGGCAGTTTCACTACAGTTTGTTCTCGTACATCTCTCACCGCATTCCTGAGATAAGTGATGAACTGTATCGTGTGGATGATGCCATGATGGGTGGCTTTGGATGGGAGATCGGTGCTTTTGAAAGCTGGGATGCATTGGGTGTTGCAAAAACAACCGAAGCCATGAAAGCCGCAGGCTATAAAGTAGCGTCATGGATTGATGAAATGATTGCGGCAGGCAATACATCATTTTATAAAATTGAGAATGGTAAAAAGCTCTGTTACGATCCTGCATCCAAAACATACAGGGCAATACCCGGCGGCGAAGCGTTTATTGTAATGCGCAATTTTGAAAATCAGACCATCTGGAAAAACAGTGCCTGCCGTACCTATCATTTGGGCGATGATGTGCTGGGGCTGGAATGGTATACCAAAATGGGCAGCATTGGCGGCGAAGTGCTGGAAGGGGTGCAAAAATCAATTGCAATTGCCGAAGAAAAATACAAGGGGCTTGTTATTGCCAACGAAGGCGCCAATTTTTCTGCCGGTGCAAATGTGGCCATGATATTTATGCTGGCCATTGAGCAGGATTATGATGAAATTGATATGGCCATCCGCATGTTCCAGAACAGTATCATGCGCATGCGTTATTCATCCATTCCCGTTGTGCTGGCGCCGCATGGCCTGGCTTTGGGAGGTGGCTGCGAAATGAGCCTGCATGCCGATAAAGTGATTGCCGCTGCAGAAACCTATACCGGTTTGGTGGAAGTGGGCATTGGTGTAATTCCCGGTGGCGGTGGCACCAAGGAATTTATTATGCGGGCAGCCGATGAAATGCACGATGGGGAAGTGGACACACTCACTTTACAAAACCGTTTCCTCACCATTGCAACTGCAAAAGTGGCCACCTCTGCACACGAGGCCTATGATTTGGGTATTTACAGGAAAGGCCGGGATATGGTAAGTGTGAATATTGGAAGAAGAATTGCCGAAGCCAAACAGGCCGTGCTGGATATGTTTGATGATGGATATACAATGCCTGTGCAGCGTAACGATATAAAAGTTTTGGGCCGCAGCGCACTGGGTACATTGCATGCAGGTATCAATGGTATGTGGCGTGCCAATTACGCAACCGACCATGATGTAACCGTTGCAAAAAAACTGGCCTATGTAATGTGTGGTGGCGATTTAAGTGAACCGCAGCTGGTAAGCGAACAATATTTGCTTGATCTTGAAAGGGAAGCATTTCTTTCTCTCTGTGCCGAAAAGAAAACACTGGAACGGATACAGAGTGTGTTAAAGACAGGCAAACCACTGCGCAATTAAAATACTTTGATTGATTGTGTACAAGGGTTGACAAGTTTTAAACCTGTCAACCCTTTTTTTAATTCATTCATCTTTCTTTTCTTCCGTTACAACAGGTTCTTCCACCACTTCTTTCTTTACTGTTTTAGGAATGATGCGGCCGCGGGAAAATTCAGAAAATTTGAATTCCCTTACTTCTTCCACCTTAAATTTCTTAACCTTTTTCCTGGCCGTGTTTTTCTTAACAGCTGCTGATGTTGCGTTGCTTTTTTCTTCCACAGCCGCTGCGGGTACATCAGTGGTTTCGGTTGCTGCTGTACCTGCAGGAGGCGGAGCTTCTTCTTTGTACAGTTTGTCGATAGTGCCTTTCTTTTTGTCGGCAGCAAAATCGGTGATGCCATAAATGGTGGCGGCGGCAAAAAGCCCCATGCCTGCAACGATGATCGCTTTCATGTTTTAAGTTTTTGGTGAAGTTTTATAATTGGTGTAATTCGCCTAATTCGTATAATTAGTGATTAATGTTTTTAAATAATTCCTGCTCCTGCTGAAGATAAATGCCTCTGCCACCAGCATGTTGCCCAGCACACTGATCCAGAGTGATATTTCATAATTATGCAGGTGGTTCATTCCAAAATAATAGAACAGTATATGATATACCCGGAAGCTGACTGCTGTTAATGCCATGCTGTAGCTCCGTATCATCCAGTTCTTATGCGCCAGCACATTCTTTTGTTTAATGGTTTGCAAACCTTTCATGGTGCTGTAAAACCAGTAAATGGCCATGAACAGGAACAGCAGCCGTTCCCAGTAACTGCCTTTTGCAAAAAAGCTCATGTACAAACCGGTGGGTGCGCCCAGCACCAGCACCACTACCACGTATATCTTTCCCATCCATACATGAATGGCCTTTCTCTTTTTTAAAATATAAGTGGAGAATTGGGTGAGTGCGGCCAGTATGCAAAACATGCCGGCAAGAATATGTGTGTAAAAACTCAGTTTGTAAACCGGTTTCAGGAAAAGCAGTGTTCTTTCTTCAATAAAACTGAAATCCCTGCTAAAGCTGAAATAGGGAATTGTATTACGAACAAGCAGCAGGCTGAAAAACACAATCGGTATCCAGAAGAGCGCTGCAAAGAAATAACGCACGCTGCTTTGCAGGGTCAGTTGGCGGCTGTTGGGCATAAAGGTTGGTTTTGAAACGCTGGGATGAAACTGTCCGTCTTTATCCATATTAAATGCTGTTACAATTTTGTTAAGGGAATTTTTCCTTTTTTAAAAGCAGGTCAGTTTTAATTGTTACATTTACCTGTACTTATTTTTTTAATTTTTTTAGCTATATGAAATTGTATACAAGACCTATTCTTCCCATTATTGTATTGGTATTATCAGTATGTGCTGTAAGTGCACAAAACGGCTGGACCAGTCTTTTCAACGGTAAAGATTTAACCGGCTGGAAAGTACAGGGAGGCAAGGCCACTTTTACAGTGGAAAACGGCGCCATTGTTGGCCACACGGTGGCTAAAACCAAAAACACATTTTTATGCACCGAAAAGGAATACGGTGATTTTGTACTGGAGCTCGACCTGTTTGTAGAAGATGAAGAAGGCAACTCGGGTATACAGACCCGCAGTCATTTTGATGCGTCTGGCAATGGGGGCGAAGGTAAGGTATATGGCCGCCAGTGTGAGGCCGATCCCAGCTGGCGCAGGTGGACCGGTGGTGTGTATGATGAAGGCCGCAGGGAATGGTTATATCCCATGCAGCTGAATGCTGCTGCACAATTTGCCTATAAGCCCAACACGTTTAATCATTTTAAAGTAGAATGCATCGGTAACGAAATGCGCACATGGGTAAACGGCATTGCCTGTGCTTACGTGGTGGATACACTGGATGCAAAAGGCTTTATCGGTTTACAGGTGCATGCCATCAGCGATGAAAGCCATGCAGGCAAAAAAGTGATCTTTAAAAATATCCGTATTAAAACAACAGGTTTACAGCCTACGTCATTTCCTGCCAATGTGTACGTGGCCAATTTTGTGCCCAATACATTAACCGGTTATGAAAAGAAAGATGGCTGGAAATTATTGTTTGACGGCAGTACAAACAAAGGCTGGCACAGCGCCAGGGCTGCGGGCTTTCCTAAAAACGGCTGGCAAATAAATAATGGAACCATCACCGTATTGTCATCAGAAGGAAAAGAATCTACCAATGGCGGTGATATTATTACAGATGAACAATATGCTGCTTTTGACCTGTCGTTTGAATTTAAACTGACGCCGGGAGCAAACAGCGGTGTAAAATATTTTGTAACCATGCAGGAGCAATCAGCCGGCTCTGCAATTGGTCTCGAATACCAGGTGCTGGATGATACCCTGCACCCCGATGCAAAACTGGGAAGGGATGGAAACCGCACCCTGGCATCTTTATATGACCTGATAAAAGCTGATAAACAAAAACGCTTCCTGCGACCTATTGGTGCCTGGAACTGTGGCCGCGTGGTGGTGTATCCCAATAATAAAGTAGAGCATTACCTCAACGGCGTAAAAGTGCTGGAATATATCCGTGGTTCAAAAGAATACCGCGACCTGGTTGCCATCAGCAAATACCATATCTGGAAAAATTTTGGCGAAGCAGAAAAAGGACATATCCTTTTGCAGGATCATGGCAACGAAGTTTCGTTCCGCAGCATCAAAATAAAACAGCTGCAATAATCATTCATCATTCACAATTGACCATTCACCAATCACAACATACAATTATGTCATCCCGCCGCAAATTCATCAAACAAACAACCATGGCCGCAGCAGGTACTTATATTGGTGCCATCGGCTTCAGTGCAAAAAGTTATGGAAATATTTTAGGTGCCAACGACCGTGTAAGGGTAGGCGCTGTTGGTTTTTCCGACAGGTTCAGGCAAACGCTGTTTCCCTGCTTTTTGAATCATTACAAAGAACTGAATTTTGATTTTGTTGCTGTATCTGATATATGGAAAGTAAGAAGGGAAGAAGGAGAAGCATTTTTAAAGAATGCCATGGGGCACGATATCACGGCCTGCAAAAACAACGACGAGTTATACAGCCTCAAAGACCTGGATGCGGTAATTGTGGCCACAGCCGATTTCCAGCATGCACTGCATTGTATTGAAGCGGTGAATGCGAAGAAAGATGCCTATGTTGAAAAACCCTTTGCCGAAACAATGGATGATAATATCGCGGCATTAAAAGCGGTGAAGGCATCCAAACAAATTGTACAAATAGGTTCGCAGCGCAGGAGCGGGGGCAATTATATTGCTGCGGCAGATTTTATAAAATCAGGCCAGTTTGGTCCCATCACCATGGTGGAACTTACCTGGAATGTAAACCAGCCCGGACGCTGGCGCAGGCCCGCATTGGTGGAAAAATGCAAGGAAGAAGATACTGACTGGAAACGTTTTTTACTCAACCGCCCCTATGAAAAATGGGATCCAAGAAAATATTTGGAGTACCGTTTATTCTGGCCCTATTCCTCCGGCATGCCGGGGCAATGGATGAGCCACCAGATAGACACGGTGCACTGGTTCAGCGGGCTGCCGCATCCACGCAGCGTGGTGGCCAATGGCGGTGTGTATGTGTGGAAAGATGGCCGTAAAAACTGGGATACCACGATGGCCGTGTTTGATTACGGTCCGCTGGATGATATGAGCTCCGGCTTCCAGGTTTCTTTTGCATCACGCATGCACAATGGCGATGAAAACCCTTCTGAAATTTATTATTCCAACGGCGGTGAATTAAACCTGATCACTAATAAAGTTTCACCCAAAGGCGGGCTCACAGAAAGAATGGCCGCACAAATGGGGATGAAGGCAAATTTATTGCCCGAGTTATCGCTTACTGATAAAGCTGAAAAAGTAGTGGCTTCGGCCAATACCGGTGCTGATAATTTAACCAGCGGTCATATGCGCAATTTTATGGAATGCATCCGCAGCCGCCAGCAGCCGCATGCGCCTGTTGAAGCAGGTTACAATCATTCCATCGCCACCATTATGACCAATGCAGCGGTACGTACAGGAGGGAAAGCTACGTTTAATGAAAAAACGCAGCAGGTGATGGTGAATGGAAAAGTGTTTAAATACTGATCTGTTAAGGGCTGCAGCTTTTAAAGGTTGCCAGCCCTTGTTTTTTTTCATATCTTGTATGTCCTGATCAGCCATACAACTGCTTTGCCCGCTTTTTATAAATATACATACCTGCTGTTTTTTTTCCTGCTGGCAGGTGTTGCATCTTCATTAGCGCAACTCAATATTTCCCTTCAAACCAATCCCTTGCTGCTGGCACAAAAACTGGTGGGTGATGGGGTTGTTATCAGCAATGTTACCTTAAAGTCTGGGCCGGAAGCGACCGGTTTCTTTAATCTTGCCGGCGGAGCCAAACTGAATATCGACAGCGGCATTGTGCTTACCAATGGCCGTGCAAAGACTCCTGAAACCGCGGGTCAATGGGGTTGTAACGGTAACGGCATTGCTTTTGCAGAAAATGCATTGGCTTCCTGGGATAATAAACTGCCCGGTGATGGTGATATAGCCCGGCAACTGGGGATACCTGTTGAAAATACTTTTGATGCCACGGTACTGGAATTTGACTTTGTTCCGTTGGGCGACAGTATCAAATTCCGCTATGTGTTCAGCTCAGAAGAATATACGCCCGATTATGTATGCCAGTTCAATGATGCGTTTGCTTTTTTTATCTCCGGCCCTGGTATTGCAGGCGGGGTAAGAAATATTGCGCTGGTGCCCAAAACGAATATACCGGTTTCCATCTTCAATGTGAATGATGTGGATGGAGGTACCTGCCCGAATAATATTGCCTATTTTGTTGACAATACAGTTAACCAGTTCTTTACCCACGACGGCCATACCACGGTGCTTACTGCAGAAGAAAAAGTACAGCCCTGTCAAACTTATCACCTCAAGCTTGTAATTGCTGATGTTGGTGATGGGGTGTTCGACAGTGGTGTTTTCCTGGAAGCGAAAAGTCTTTCCTCCAACGTAGTCAGTCTTCAAAATACATCGCAGATAGATCAGCAGAATAATAATTACCTGGTGGAAGGTTGTGCTGCGGGCACGCTTAGAGTAATGCGGCCCCATGCAGATAACAGCCCGCTGAATGTATCCCTTGTGTATGCGGGTACAGCAATAAATGGTACCGACATACTGCTGCTGCCTCAAACGGTTACAATACCTGCGCTTCAAAAAGAAGTAACGTTTAATATTGTTCCGGTCATAGATAATATTCCTGAAGGTGTTGAACTCCTTAAGATTTACGCATTGGGCGGATGCAATGCCTCCACACCATCAGACAGTGTTATACTGCAAATAAGGGATTACGATACACTCGGTATCCAGCCGGCAGTTTCACTGGTTTGTAAGGGCAGCGCCGTACAGCTTACTGCTTCGCAGGGTTACACGCAATACAAATGGGATGCCGACCCAACATTGAACAATACCGCTATCCGCACCCCGGTTGCATTGCCCGTAAATACGGTTACCACATATTATTGCACCGCAACGGAAGGTACCTGCAAAGCAAGGGATTCATCAACCATTGTACAAAAAATACTCGACTTTGTTGACAAGTCGGGTGTGAACTGCAAAAATGCGGCAACAGGTTATATTAAAGTTTCGGGGGGATGGGAATGGGAACAGCCGGTTCTGTATTCCATTAACAATGGCCCTTACCAGCCCGACAGTAATTTTAATAATTTGCCCGCAGGCATTTATACTGTAAAAATAAAAGATGCCGTAGCATGCACCGACAGCCTCGTTATTGGTATCAATCAGCTTTACCCCAACCTGATCATCAGTAATACCGGTATTACTGCGGCAAGCTGTTCGGGAGATGCAGATGGAACTGTTGCAGTGAATGGTGCAGGCGGAAAAACGCCTTATCTTTTTTCTGCCGACGATATTAATTTCGGGAGCAGCAATATATTATTTCTCCGCAACGGAAACTATACTGTAACAATTAAAGACGATAACGGCTGTACAGAAACCCAGCCTGTTGCGGTGCCGCTCAACAATACGGTTACACTTGATGCCGGCACCGATACAACAATTTGCGAAGGAAAAACGGTGTTGCTGAATGTGGTTTCCAATGCGGCAACTTTTAGCTGGGCTCCCGCTGGAACACTGGATAACAGCATTATTAAAAATCCCGTGGCTGCCCCGCCAGTTACAACCCTGTATCATGTTACAGGCCGCAGCGGTATCTGTACGCAAACAGATTCGGTTACCGTTTTTGTAAATCCTGCACCCAAACCCAATGCCGGGGCCGATAAAACAATTTGTTTTGAACAGGATGTACAGTTGAACGGTTCGGGTGGTGTTACTTATTGGTGGTACCCCCCGGCATATTTAAACGACCACCAGGCTGCCGGCCCGGTTGCGCATAAACTGACCGGTTCAATTACCTATGCTTTGCATGTAACAGATGTTAAAGGATGTACTTCTTTAAAAAGTGACTCTGTAATGATTACAGTTACAAGACCGGCAATATTAAATGCAGGGCGGGATACTGTTGTTGCAGCAGGGCAGCCATTGCAGTTATTTGCTGAGGATGTAAATAATATTGGTCTTACTATGTACAGCTGGAGCCCCGCATACGGGCTCAGTAACCCCTTTGTACAATCGCCGGTAGCGATACTGGATAGAGATATTGTATACGCCGTATCCGCATCTACGATCAATGGTTGTACAGCAGGCAGTACAGTTAAAATAAAAGTTTACCGCGGCCCGGAAATTTATGTGCCCAACAGTTTTACACCCGATGGCAATGGCAGGAATGATTTGCTGAGGGCCATCCCGGTGGGTATTAAAGTTTTCCATTACTTCCGTGTATACGACCGCTGGGGCAATTTGATGTTTTATACGCAGGATCCTTCAAAAGGCTGGGATGGAAAAAATAAAGGAACGGCTTTGTCTTCCGGCACTTTTACATGGGTGGCCGCAGCTGCAGATTATAAAGGAAATATCCTGCAGCGCAAGGGTGCGGTAATACTGATCAGGTAAGTTTATAATTATGGCTGTCCAATGAAAAGTTAATGTACGGGCTTTTCTGTATCTGCATCCTGCTCATCTTCTTTAGGTTTCAGATAATCATCCTTCAATTGCTGTTCAAATTTCTTTTCATCTTTAAAGTTCTTGCGGGTAATAAAGTATAACAGCACAATTACTGCAACAATAACAGGAGTTATAATGTACCAGTTCATAAACCTGATTTTACTGTGAATAAATGGCAAAGGTTCACAGCGCTGTCAGTTAAAAATAATACCTGCCTGTTAAAGTTCATAATATATTTGGTAATAAGCCTTGTTTTTTGTGCATATTAACAGTGAGATAATATTAGCTTAACTTTTCCGGAACAAGGTTGTTTAAAAGAGATGCATTACTAACCGGTCTGCTGCAAATTGTTTTTAATATGGCCTGTTACATTTCAGCAGGCAGGTTGTGGCCTCCTGCACGGCTCCACGTAAGCACGGCATCGAATACATACATCCTGCTGAGTTTTAAAATAAGCCGGTTATTTGCTGCAGTGATCTTTACAAAACAGGGTTGTTTATCAGCGGCAGCATACATAATCCCCTCAAATCTTTTTTTGCGGTTGTTGTAGTGCAGGTACTTTATCACGCAAAACCCGGCACTGTCTGTTTTGCGGGATGAGTTTTTTATCACAGCCTCATACTGTTCATTGCACGATTGTTTTATTTCGTAAATGCGGCTGCTGTCGGTATTATACCACAGCCCGGTTACCTGCTGTGCTTTTGCGATATGCTGCAGTATGCATACCGCCAGGATAAAAGTCAGTTGTTTCATCATACTTAATTGAACCTTCCAAAACGTTTTGTGCCAAACCACAGGTCTTTTAATGTAATGCCCAGGGAAAACTGGAAATAATTTTCTTTGATCTGTCCTGCGGATGCATCGCCCCGTTTGCCAAATTCCAGTCCCCCGTTTACAGTGATCAGCCTCGAAATGTTTTTACCACCACCTGCAGTCACCGCGTATGTGCTGAGGTGATGGTTGTTTACCATCAAGTAAGACTGTTCCATTTTTACGCCCCAGCCGATATAGTAATTTTCAACCGGCAGCTCTTTTATCTTTTTTGAATATTCCATGCCTGCGTTAAAGCTGTATGCATCCCTCACAAAACTGTTGCTGTAACTGAGTTTTTGCGCAGGCCATTTTTGATAACTGCCCTGCAGGTGCATCGACAGTCCGCTGATATTTTTTATTGAGTAACCCGCAGCAACTGCCAGCGGTAATTTAAAGCTGATGTCTTCGGGGTCCAGCGTTTTGATGGTGCTGCTGTTTTCGGTATAATCCACCGTGGTCTGGCCTTTGAGTTTTGTATATGCGGTGCCTGTTATGCCAATGCTGTGCTGCCATTTTTTTTCTGCTGCGGTATAATATTGCAAACCGGCCTGTAAACCGGCCCCGTTGTAAAATTTGTTTTCGTTTTTAATAATGTCCAGCCCGATACCGGCATTATAATATTCAATGCTGTTTTGTAACGAGCCAAACAGCCAGGAGGCGGTTACACCTGCAGAAAAATGTTTGTTCAGTTGCTTGGCTGCCGAAAAATAAGTTTGGTATATGCCGCCGCTGCCATCAACCGATTTTAAATACTGTGCACCGCCATCACTGATATCAGCAATGGCCGAGTACTGGTAGTTCACACTGCTGAATGGTTTTAAGCCAAAGGCAATGGCTGCGGTGGGTGTAAGCTTGAAAGCCATGGTAACCCTTTTTACAATAAAATCTTTGGTGGTGGCAGTAAGTGTATCTGTGCCCGGCACCAGGAATTTGCTGGAACGGCCGCGGAATCCAAAATCGAGGTTGATGGATTTATAGTTCATCACGGTAAGTGATGCAGGATTTGAAAAATTATAATAGCCGTTCTCCCGCCTCGAAACCGATGCACCGCCCGATGCACTGTAACGTCCGTAATCATCATTCTCAATATCGCCAATGCCTAAAATGGAATAGGGCGATGAAACATTTTGTGCGGCACAACAGGCCGTAACCAGGTTCAGTAAAATAAATAAGCTGTATTTCATGTTCATTTTACAGGCCCAGTACAAATAATTTAAGCTGGATGGGTCTGCTGTTTTTTTGATCGTTAATGATAAGCCGCTGCATGCCGGCATCTGCATAGCTGAGGGAACTGGTAAGCAGCAATGCAGATTTTGAAAACTGTCCTTCCGTCATTTTTTGGTTAACAAAGCTGGTGATGTCGTAACTGTAATAAGTGTTTTCGCCATACAAATTATCAATGACCAGGTTGCCGGTTTGCATGCTGCCACTGCTACTGCTGGTGCTTTCCATAATACCTGCACCGGGCTGGTTGGTATCGTCTGTTTGGTACAGGTACAGTGTTTGTGGCAGCTGGTAGGGCGGTGTGTATGATCTTACATCGGGCTGTATCACCAGTAATGCTTTTACCACTTTTATATACGGGTGCAGTTCTTTTAAACTCAGCAGCCCGGGAATGGAGATTTTTATATTGCCGGCAATGCCGGTACTGAAAACAGCCCTGTTGCCACTTTCGGTACTCGCCAGCAATTTGCTTTTGGAAGTGTTCAACGCGGTATAGCCCGGGTTGGTAAACCTGTAACTGGTATTGTTGAATTGTTTGGCAGCAGTATAAGTAAAATCAAACTGTTTCTTTTCTGCAAACAAACCCAGTTCATGGTAATACATTCTTATAATGGGCGAATCGGCCACTGCAGAGAAATAAGCCAGGCTTTTTGTTTGTACAGAATCGGTAGTGATGTAAAGCCCCCTGAAATAATCAACAAATTTTTCTGAAGAGGAAACCACATCATCGCCTGTTTTAAATTTTGTAAACAGTTCCTGCCCTGTAACGTCCGACAACCTTACTCCCACAACAGTATTGGCTTTATTGTTCAGCGAAACTGTTTTCTGACAAATGGGTGTGCTGTTGTAAGGGAATGAGGAAGTGTTGTAATAATAATCACCTTCAGGCGCAGCTATGTTTTTTGTAAGCCTGAATACATTGAATGTAACCGCTTTTGTACTGTCGCCATAAAATTGTCCATTGGGTCGCAGCAGCAATTCCAGTGAATCGTATACCACATTTGCATTTAGCAAAGGGTTTACCGTTGGCAGGGCCAGTTGAAGGTAAGCGCCTGCTTTCATAATGCCAAGTGCGGTATCATTATGGTAGCCGGCTGCAATGATGCTGTGTGCCGATGTTAAAAACGAATCGGGTTTGTAGGTGGCAATATCAACCGGGTAGTTGTCGTAATAGGTAATATTGGGGTCGCCGGTGGTGCCGGTATTGCCAAAGGCAATATCCACCTTGTCGCAGGAGTATAGCGCCGCTGTTACCAGCAACAGTAAAAGAAAATAATTATTTCTTGTAATCATTTATTTGATTTTTAAAAAAGGGTATTAAAGCAAAGCCTGCTTTGCCAATACCCTTCCTGCTTTAACCTGAACTGCAAAGAGTAACAATACTTCGTTTAATTATCACTGGAACTTTGTGCTGCATTGGGGAAAAACTCCCACAGGTCGTCAAAATGACTGCTGCTGTTACCCCCGGTGGTGATGTAACCCCGGTCATTTAAAGTGAATGCTACGGCACCATCCCTGGCTGTTCCCTCAAAACCTGTTTTTTCGTACCATTGGTCGTTGCCAAAATCATAAGCCCAGGTGCTTCCAATAATGCCGCTGCGGTTGCCACAGGTGATGTAGGCGTTATTACCCATTATAAATGCAACAGCATTGCTGCGGGTGATGTAATTGCTGTAATCGTCATCGTAGCTTTCATCATCGTTGGTGGTGCTGATCTTTCTTTTTTCGGCCCATGAATTGGAGGAAGGATCGTATACCCAGAAATCATTCAGGTAGCTGCCATTGTTCACACCCGTAACCACGTATGCTTTGCTGTTGTATACAAATGCCACAGCATCGGTGCGTTTGCTGCCGGTGAGGCTGGCATCCTGTGTCCATGTATTGGTGGAGGGGTTAAACTCCCAAAGATCTTTTAGGTAGTTGCCATCATAGCCTGTGCATACATAACCTTTGCCGCCAATGGAAAATGCCACGGCGCCATATCTTGCGGTGCCACCAAAATCAGCCACCTGTGTCCATGCGTTGGTGGTGGGATTGTATTCCCAAAAATCTTTCAGTTTATTCAGCCCGTCGTAACCGGTGCCCACATAACCTTTGCCATTTACACTAAAGGCAACAGCGCTGTTTCTTGCCGTACCGGGAAAATCGGCTTTGCGTATCCATGTGCCTGTGGTTTGATTGAATTCCCAAAAGTCATTCAGCCTGTCGGTGCCGTCATAGCCGCCGCCCACATAAACCTTGTCGCCAATAGTGAATGTAACACCTTCGGTACGCCCCACGCCTTCAAACTCAGAACTTCTTTTCCAGTTACCAACCAGGTCGGTACTGTCTGATGAGGATGACTTGGAACAGGAAATGGTACCAATTGTTACTGCTGCAGCCATAACCAGCAGCCATGTTTTGGGTGTAGATAATTGCATATGCGATTGTTTTTTCTTTAATGCAAATTTTTCCTGCAACGGGCGCAACAAAATGTTAAAGACCCCAGAGAGGACAATAAGACCACTGAAGCGGACAGCGGTTGTGATGAAGCGATACCGTTGCGGGAATGAAAAAAATCAGCACCATTCCTTGTCAAAAAATTATGTTAATGCTTTAACAGTATAAAATGTTAAACCAACCCTTTGTGTTTGGGCAGCATCAAGCGGTAATACAATTTTGCGGCAAATCAAAACTGCTTATGTTTCCCGGGCTCGAAAAAAAAATATGGACACGCTTTATAATTCTTGCTTCGGTTACAGCGCCGGTATTTGGTTTGCTGGGTGGTGTGCCCTTCCCCGCACTGGTCAATAATGAAATACGGATTTTCCTGCCATTCATTTTTTTTATTGCGTTTGTTACACTGGCCAGCTGGTTAATGAATGCATTGCTGCTTGCAGGTGCAACACGTTATGCGCTGCTTAAAAAACCGGTAATACGTGCCACATGCAGTATTGTTATTTGCGTTGTGTTTTCGGCTGTATCCTTTAATGTTTTCCGCAGCTATAATCCTCCGCCGGTAAAATTTGTTTTTAAGGAGGGCAGGCCGCCGGCACAAACTGTTTTTTATGATGGTGGCTTGCAGGTAAAAAATTTCCAGGCAGCTGATTCGGTTTTCAAAAATAATTTACCGCCGCAGGGAAAAATGATACACAGGGGTTTTTTCCCTTTTCCCCAGCTGGTGCACCTGCTTACGATCAACCTGATCGTTCTTATTTTATGCGAACTCGTAATGCTGCATTTCCGCCAGCAAAAAACCGAAATGGAAAATGCCCGGCTGCGGCAAACCAGCCTTGAGGCAAGAAACAGCCAGTTGCGTAACCAGCTGCACCCGCATTTTTTATTCAACTCACTTAACACGCTGCGTTTGCTCTTAAAGAAAGATGCAGACAAGGCTGAAAGCTATTTGCTGAAGTTGTCGGAGATATTGCGGGCTTCCACCACATCGGCCATGAACAGCATTACCGATGTAAAAGATGAACTGAATCTCTGTCTTTCTTATTTACAAATGCAGGAACTCCGTTTTGGTGATATGCTGCTGTATGATGTTACCAATAAAAAACTGCAGGATGCTAAAGGCAAACTGCCGGTGTTTGCCCTGCAATTGCTGGCCGAAAATGCCATTAAGCATAATGCGTTTACCAGCGAAAGCCCGCTGCATATTTTTATTGATTACGATGAGGAGCGCCAGCTGGTAACCGTGCGCAATAAAATAAAAGCCAAACGCCTTACTGAAGTGACCACGCAAACCGGTTTGCGCAACCTGGATGAACGTTACCGGCTGTTGAGCGGCGGGCATATAATTGTAAATAATACCGGAGATGAATTTGCCGTGAGCATAAAAATAATATAAACCAAAACCTTACTTATGAATGTAGTAATTATTGAAGACGAAAAAATGGTGGCCGAAGACCTGGCTTCCATCCTGCAGGAGATAGACAGTGGTATTCATGTTACTTCCACCCTGTCTTCTGTAAAGGAAGCGGTGCGTTACATGCGTTCTGCCCAAACACCTCATCTTATCTTCAGCGATATACAGCTGGGCGACGGGTACAGTTTTGAAGTGTTCAACGAGGTGCATACGCAGGCGCCGGTTATTTACTGCACCGCATTTAACCAGCATGCGCTGGAGGCATTCAATAATAATGGCATCGCTTATGTGCTGAAGCCCTATTCAAAAGATAGCATCCAAAAAGCCCTGCATAAATACCAGTTACTCGAAAAGGCTTTTACGCCAGCTGTAAATATCAATTACACGCAGCTGCTGGATGTGGTTACCGGTAAAACGGTAAAACCGGTAACACTGCTGGTTAATTCGGTCAATAAGATTATTCCCGTTAAAACCAGCGATGTGGCTTTTTTCAGCACCGGGCCCCGGGGCAGCTGCCTGCATACTTTCGATAATATACAATACGACCTCAGTTACCCGCTGGATGAACTGGAAGAAATGTGCGGCGAAAACTTTTTCAGGGCCAGCAGGCAATACCTGGTCAATAAAACCGCGGTAAAAGAAGTGCTGCATTACGGCTTACGTAAATTATTTGTGGTGCTGCATGTGCAAACCACCGAAGAAGTGGTGATCAACAAAACCAAGATCACGGCTTTTTTAAACTGGCTGAAAGAATAAGCATATCCCTGGCGGCGGGTTTCAGCCCTGCCAGCGGTTTATATAAAATTATCATTAAATAAAAAAGCCACTCATTGCTGAGCGGCTTTTTTTAGTACCACGTACGGGATTCGAACCCGTGATTCCTCCGTGAAAGGGAGGCGTCTTAACCCCTTGACCAACGCGGCATTCCGTTTAAAGGACGGCAAAGATAATGCGCGGGAGTTTTTCAGCCAAATAATTTCCAACTTTAAAAAAGAAAACGTTTGCAGTTGATAAAAATCAACTTTCTGTAACCTAAAGATGAAAATAATCAGCTGTTTTGTATACCAGATAGGCGTAACTTCGCATCTCAAATTTTTTAACCTGATAAATTACAGTTATGAGTACAGTTAAAGTAGCTATCAACGGTTTTGGACGAATTGGCCGTTTAGTTTTCCGCCAGATTTATAATATGCAGGGTATTGAGGTAGTGGCGATCAATGACCTTACCAGCCCCAAAGTGCTGGCGCACCTGTTAAAGTACGACAGTGCACAGGGCCGTTTCAATGCAGACGTAAAGGCTACTGATAATTCTATCCTGGTAAATGGTGAAGAAGTTAAAATATATGCACAAAAAGACCCTGCTCAAATTCCCTGGAAAGAACATAACGTGGATGTGGTGCTGGAATGTACCGGTTTCTTTACCGATAAAGCAAAAGTAGAAGCGCATATTACTGCCGGTGCAAAAAGAGTGGTAATCTCTGCTCCTGCAACTGGCGATCTCAAAACAATCGTGTTCAATGTTAACCACAGCATACTCGATGGTTCTGAAACCATCATCAGCTGCGCCAGCTGTACCACCAACTGCCTGGCCCCAATGGCACAGGTACTGGAAGAAAAATTCGGTATCGTAAACGGTTTAATGACCACCGTGCATGCTTATACCAACGACCAGAACACACAGGATGCTCCCCACGCAAAAGGCGATCTGCGCCGTGCAAGGGCAGCCGCTCAAAATATCGTTCCCAACAGTACCGGCGCTGCAAAAGCAATTGGCCTGGTATTACCCAGCCTTAAAGGTAAACTGGACGGAAGCGCACAGCGTGTGCCCACACTCACCGGTTCTTTAACAGAACTGACCGTGGTACTGGGCAAAAAAGTAACTGTTGAAGAGATCAATGCAGCCATGAAAGCCGCAGCAAACGACAGCTACGGTTATACCGAAGATGAAATTGTAAGCAGCGATATCATTGGTATCTCTTATGGTTCATTGTTCGACGCCACTCCAACACGTGTGCAAACCGTGGGTGATACCCAGCTGGTTCGTACAGTGAGCTGGTACGATAACGAAATGAGTTATGTAAGCCAGCTGGTGCGTACAGTGCATCATTTTGCAAAACTGATCAAGTAATTTTTGTAACAAACAGGTGTAGTCCTGCGCAACATTGTTGTGCCTGCACGCCGTACAACTTTGGCAGGCGTGTCACTCACTTGTACATATAGTTCTTTGTTCAACTGATTAACAGGAGGCTTCCAACCCGTTTGGAAGCCTCATTTTTTATAACCTTTAAAGCTTAGTGTGTTGCTCCTGCAAACACAGCCGTATTATGAGCAAATTCTCCAACTACAATTTCAACGGCCAAAGGGCATTGATACGTGTTGATTTCAATGTACCCTTAGATGACAAGTTCAATATTACCGACGACACCAGGATGAGGGCCACCGTACCCACCATCAAAAAAATACTGGGCGATGGCGGTAAAGTAATTTTAATGAGCCATTTCGGCCGCCCTAAAGACGGCCCCACAGAAAAATATTCTTTAAAACATCTCGTAAATCACCTGCACGAATTGCTGAACCCTGCGGGAACTGCCACCGAAACAAAAGTGTTTTTTGCAGATGACTGTATTGGCACACAGGCGGGCATGACCGCCGAAATGCTGCGAAGTGGTGAAGTGCTGCTGCTGGAAAACCTGCGTTTTTATAAAGAAGAAGAAAAAGGCGACGAGGCTTTTGCAGAAAAGTTAAGCAAACTGGGCGATGTATATGTGAATGATGCATTTGGTACAGCGCACCGTGCACACGCTTCCACCGCCATCATTGCAAAATTCTTCGCGGCAGATAAAAAAATGTTTGGTCTCTTAATGGAAGGAGAGGTGAGCAGTGCCGAAAAAGTGCTGCACAATTCAGAAAAACCGTTTACCGCCATCATTGGCGGTGCCAAGGTTTCTGATAAAATTCTCATCATCGAAAACCTGCTGGAAAAAGCCACCGATATCATCATTGGCGGTGGTATGGCTTATACATTTATGAAAGCCCGTGGCGGTAAGATCGGTAATTCGCTTTGCGAAGAAGACCGTTTGCAAACTGCCACAGAAATCCTGGCAAAAGCCACTGCAAAAGGTGTAAGCATCCATTTGCCCGAAGATTCTGTAATTGCCGATAAGTTTGACGCCAGTGCCAATACAAATGTTGCGCCCAGCGATGCCATTCCTGATGGCTGGATGGGACTGGATATTGGCCCCAAAGCGATAGGTGTTTTCAGCGAAGTGATCAATAAATCAAAAACCATTTTATGGAATGGCCCCATGGGCGTTTTTGAAATGGAAAAATTCCAGAACGGTACCAAATCTGTTGCGCTGGCCGTGGCAGATTCCACATCCAAAGGCGCTTTCAGCCTGGTGGGTGGAGGCGACAGTGTGGCGGCGGTTAACCAGTTTAACCTGGCCGCTAAAGTAAGTTATGTAAGCACCGGCGGCGGCGCCATGCTGGAATATTTTGAAGGAAAAGTGTTGCCGGGCATTGCAGCAATTAAGTCATAATAAAATCATAAATGCAACAGTAAAAGGTAGCCGCTTTGGTTACCTTTTTTTGATGCAAAGAATTAATGAAGGTTGACACAAATAATTATTACTTTTATATTCAATAACTAAAACAATAAAACATGAAACGTTCAGGTATCATTATCATTGTAATTCTGGCAGCACTGGTATTATGGGGCATTTCGGCCCAGCGTGGCCTGGTTGCACAGGATGAGAATGTAAAAAAATCATGGAACAACGTAAACAGTGAATACCAAAAAAGGTCTGACCTGGTAGGGCAGCTGGTAAATACCGTAAAAGGGGTCGCCAACTTTGAACAGAAAACACTTACCGATGTGATCAATGCCCGCTCAAAAGCAACTTCTGTAAATATTGATGCCAATAATCTCACTCCTGAAAAAGTGGCCGAGTTTCAAAAGGCGCAGGAAGAATTAAAAGGTTCATTAAGCCGTTTATTGGTGGTGGCAGAACAATACCCTGAACTGAAGGCTACCGAAAACTTCACCAAGCTGCAGGGCCAGCTGGAAGGAATAGAAAATGATGTAAAATCTTCAAGAAACGCTTTTAATGAAGCCGTGAACACTTATAATGTAAAAGTGCGTTCTTTCCCCGGAAACCTTATTGCAGGCATGCTGGGCTTTAAAGCCAAAGAAGGCTTTAAGGCAGATGCAGGAACAGAAAAAGCTCCGGAAGTTAAGTTTTAATGATCATGGCAAACAACGCGGGAAAAAAAATATGGTTAACAGCGTTCATTATTATAGCGCTGTTGGCCATTTTCTTTTATACATCTTACAACAGCCTGGTACGTAAAGATGAAAATGTTACCAAAACCTGGAACAATGTGCAGAGCGATTACCAGCGCAGGCTCGACCTGGTGCCCAATCTTGTTAACGCGGTAAAGGCATCATCGGATTACGAAAAGGAAACACTCACCAAACTCATTGAGGCAAGGGCCAACGCCGCTAAAGTAAATGTTACCGGCTCGCCCACTTACGATGATTTTGTAAAATCAGAAAACGCACAGGCCGAAGTGGCCAACAGCGCCAACAGGGTAATTGCCGTAATTGAAAAATATCCTGAATTGAAAACCACCAATGCATTCATCCGGCTGCAAGACCAGCTGATTGGTACCGAGCGGCGCATTAAATTTTCCCGGAAAGATTTTAATGAAGCCGTGATGCAGTACAATACAACGGTGCGTTCATTCCCCGCAAGTATAGCCGCATCATTGTTCGGGTTTAAAATAAAAAATGGTTTCACTGCCGATGCCGGAACCGATAAGGCGCCGGAAATAAACTTCACCAAATAATAACACCGTGGCATTGTTTAATTTTTTTGGAAAGAAAAAACTGCTCTCCGCAAAAGACGAAGAGCTGGTGGTGGCTGCTATACGTGCTGCCGAAAAAAATACCAGCGGCGAAATAAGGGTGTATATCGAAAGTCATTGCCGTTTTGTTGACCCGGTTGACAGGGCCATTGAAGTTTTTTACGGACTTAAAATGCAAAATACCGATGATCATAATGGCGTGCTGATATATGTGGCATTAAAAGACCGCCAGCTGGCTGTTTATGGTGATGAAGGCATACATGCAAGGGTGGGTAAAGCTTTTTGGCAAAATGCCGTACAGCAAATGCTGCAGCATTTTAATAAAGCAAACCACGTTGCCGGTATTTGTGAAACGGTAACAGCAATTGGCCAAACCCTGCATAACGAATTTCCATACCAGCCAAACGATGATAAGAACGAGTTACCCGATGAGATCGTTTTTGGCAATTAAAATAACTGCATGAAGCTGCTCAAACATATTTTCTTTGTTCTTACCGCATTTGTGATTGTGCAGGTGCAGGCGCAAAATATACCCGGCAGGCCTTCGCCTGCACGGCTGGTAAATGATAAACTGAAGCTGCTTACTGCCGACCAGCAGGAAACACTGGAAGCAAAGCTGGTGGCATTTGATAAACAAACATCCACCCAAATTGCCATTGTAACCACGGATGATATTGCCGGCATGGATGCAGGTGATTTTGCTGTGGAGCTGGGAAATAAATGGGGCGTTGGCGGCGTAAAGGAATTTAATAATGGGGTGGTGTTCCTGGTTTACCGGAGCCCCGACAATACAAAACGAAAAGTTTTTATTGCAACCGGTAAAGGCCTTGAAGGCGTGCTGCCCGATTATACCTGTTCTGAAATTGTAAACAACGAAGTAATACCTTATTTAAAGGGCGGCGATTATTTTCATGCACTCAGTAACGGCACCGATGCAATCATAAAAGCAACACAGGGCAAATACACTGCACCTAAAGGATATGGCAGCAAAGGCCCTTCGCTGTTTAAAATACTGCTGATCATTTTCCTTGTTATACTTTTCCTTTCTTTCATTTCCAGAGGCGGTGGCGGAGGTTCTTATATGAGCCGCAGGGGATACCGGGGCTTTAGCGGACCAACCATTTGGTGGACAGGTGGCGGTGGCGGCTGGTCTGGCGGCGGCGGAGGCAGCTCCGGTGGCGGGTTCGGCGGATTCGGTGGGGGCAGCTTTGGTGGTGGTGGTGCCGGCGGCGACTGGTAAACTAAATGAAAACTATCAGCCTTATATTTTTTTGTTTTTTCTGCAGCGCAGCCATTGCGCAAAAGAAAATAAAATCTCCTGCAGATAATATTCCGGCTGCTTCGGGTTATGTAACCGACGGAGCGCATATTTTAAGCGTTAAAGAAAAGGCAGGGCTGGAAGCAAAACTAAAAACATTTGAAGCCTCCACACCGGTGGAAATTGCGGTGGTAACTGTTAACACTACAGGCAATTTGTCCATAGAAGATTTTGCTGCGAAACTTTTCAAGAAATGGGGTATTGGAAAAAAAGACAAGAACAATGGTGTGCTGCTGCTGGTGGCGTATAAAGACAGGAAGGTGCGAATAGCAACCGGCAGCGGAATTGTACAAAAACTCACCGATTCATCCTGCAAGACTGTGATCGATGAGATCATGGTGCCGAAATTTAAAACCAATGATTTTTATGAGGGCATCGATGAAGCTGTGGATAAGATAGAAAACATTTTAAACGGAACTGCAGTTGCACCAGATGATGCTGTTTCGCAGGCTACCACCCCGCTTGCAGCCAGCTATACTTATGATACCCGTCCGCCGGACAATGAATCTAATAAAGGATTCTGGATCACGATTACCATAATTGCCATTGGAATCATTTTTTACATCGTTCGCCGTTTCTCTGGAGTTGGTTACTGGGTATCTCCATCCTATCCGTATGATGATTATAACCGTGGTTATTACGGTCACCGGTCAAACGATAATACTGTTGCTGATTATACCAGTTATTCTTCTATGTCATCTTCTTCATCAGATTCAGGCAGCGCATCGTCGCCGGATTTTGGTGGTGGCGATACCGATGGAGGAGGGGCAAGCGGCAGCTGGTAAAATAAAAAACCTGCAATATTGATTGCAGGTTTTTTAGTCAGACAATTTTCTTTTATTTCAGTTTCTGTGCAATGTACTCTTCAATTTCTTTCCCTTTTGCTGCAGATACTTTTTTCAATGCTGTTTTGATCGCCGGATCGGTAAAGCCCCTGAAACTTTCCGGTATGGCATCCCTGAATTTCACCACCATATCGATTCCTTTTTTAACATTATCAAGGTTGCTTACTTTGGCCAGGAAACCGCAGAACCCGTCGAGTGATTCAAATTTAGCCTGGCTTAAAGGCGCTTTGTCAAAGCGGCTGGCAATAAAATCAAAATCAGCTTCGGTGCCATTTTCAATAATGATGGCGTCAACAGCAGTGGCCAGGTCTCCTTTGGAGTCGCGGCTGTATTTTTTTGCAAGCGCATACGCATTTGCGGGTTCAAGTGCAGCCAGCCCGCTCAATGCGGCTCCTGCAACGCTGTAAGATGAGTCGCCGATGTTTGCTTTATAAATCGGTAAATATGCAGCATCGCCGGTTTTTACCAAAAGATTAATGGCAGCTGCTTTTGCCTTTTTGTTTTTTTCTTTTACCACCAGTTCTTCAGCAGCTTTTAAAACAGATGCATCCGGTGCTTCTGAAGATTCTGCCAGTTTGTTAAGTGCAAACTCCCTCAACGGACCATATTTGTCTTTTAAACCTTCTGCAAGCTCTTTCATTTTCTTTTTTGAAAAATAATCCAACGCTTCCCTTCTGTCCATAAACAAAGGCGCATACTTGTACTGTTGAATAAAGTTGGCGGCAGTTTTATTATCTGTCTTTTGCCACAGTATTACTTTGTCTGCATCCACATTGATAAGGTCCGGATGGGCTGTGTAATTAAAAGTAAAAGTATCAATCTTGTTTTCCACCCACACATTGTATCTTTTTTTAGCGGCACCGTTATAAATGTCGATGGCGATGGGCAGTTTAAATACCTTGTCTGTTTTTTGTGTTTGTTCAATGATCACCATTGCTTTGCCGGCGGCATCATCGTAATTGTAATCAATTTTTACAATGGGATGCCCGCTGCCAAAATACCATTGGTTCCAGAACCAGTTGAGGTCTTTGCCGGTTACTTCCTCAAATGCGAGCCGCATCTGGTGTGCTTCGCCATTTTTGAATTTATTGTTGGTTAAATAATTGTTCAGCGATTTAAAATAAGCGTCATCACCCACAAAATTCCGCAGCATATGCTGCACACGGCCACCTTTTTGGTAGCTTACCAGGTCAAATACATCTTCTTTGTCTGCATACCTGAAACGCACCAGGTCTTTCTTTGCATCATTGGGGCTGGATAAATACTGCGACATGCCCTGGTAGTTCTCCTCATCGCCGGCGTCTTTGCCATATTTGTATTCCATCCATAATGTCTGGCTGTAATCGGCCATGGTTTCATTTACGGTAATATTGCTCCAGCTTTCGGTGGTAACATAATCACCAAACCACTGGTGAAACAGTTCATGTGCTATCACGGTTTCCCAGCTGTTGCCATCGGTTAACTGCCTGAAATTTTGATAAGCACTTTCCTGGTGCAGCGTGCTGGTGGTGTTTTCCATGGCACCACTTACATAATCACGTCCAACAATCTGGTTGTATTTCTGCCAGGGATAATCAACACCCAGTTTGTCTGAATAGAATTTTATCATTTCGGGTGTTAAGCCAAACACGCCTCTTGCATAAGCCGCCTGGTCGGGTTCAACATAATAGCTTACTTCTTTGCCCTTATAACTGTCCTTGATTATTTTATAGTCGCCCACGCCCATGAAAAATAAATAGGGAGAGTGTGGCAAATCCATCTTCCAGTAATCGGTGCGGGTGCCATCTGCATTTTTTTTCTGGCTTACCAGCAAACCATTGCTCAGAGTAACATACTTTGCCGGAACAGTCATGTATATTTCATCGGTGGTTTTTTGATTGGGTTTGTCGATAGTGGGCATCCACACACTGTTGGCCTCGGTTTCACCCTGCGTCCATATTTGGGTGGGCTTGTCTTTTTCCTCCCCTTTGGGGTTAATGAAGTATAAACCTTTTGCGTCGTTAATGGCGGCACTGCCTTTTACTTTTACCTCGTTGGGTTTACTAATGTAGTCGATATATACCGTGTAGTTTTCGCCGCCTTTGTAGGTTTTGTCGAGCGTGATGCGCAGCTGCATCCCATCATAATTGTATTTTAAAGGGCTTTTTGCTGCGCCTTTCATAATGGCCACTTCTTTTATATCCATTCCCTTTGCATCAAGGGTAAGGGAGTCGGTTGCATAAAAATGCGGTTTAACGGTCAGCCATTCTTTTCCGTACATCCAGGCTTTATCGTAATCAAAACGCACGTCTAACTTGGTATGCACAAGATCATTGATCTTTGGGGCAGTGGCCCTGTAAATTTTCTTCCAGCTGGTGTCTTTTGGTTCCTGTCCGGGCTGGGCCATCAGTAAAACCGGGCTGATGGCGGCAGCAGCCAATACGAATAGTTTTTTCATGATTATTTTTTTTAAGAAGTCAAAAATAACGGTCCTTGGGCTATTCCAAAATCAATTTTTATATAAATGGCAAACACATTGCATTAATAAGTATTTTTGGAAGAAGCATAACATCATGTATGAACATTGTCGCCGCATGTGAACAGCTTGTGTCATTGCGGGGATAGAAAATGCAAACAACCATTTTTCATGAGATCCTTTTTTAAAAAACTCACCCTGTTTTTTTCTTTCCTGTATATAACGGCTGCATTACATGCCCAGCAAAACCATTTCATTTACCTGCAAACAGAAAATAAACAGCCATTTTACATAAAGCTTGATAAAAAGATACTGAGTTCATCTGCCGCTGGTTACCTCATCATTCCAAAACTGCAGGATGGCACTTACACGTTAACCCTTGGTTTTCCCAAAAACGAGTGGCCGGAGCAGAAAGTTACATGCAATATTGATAAAAAGGATGCAGGATATATTGTAAAAAACTTTGGCGACAAGGGCTGGGGGCTGTACAACTGGCAAAGCATGAACCTGGTGATGGCCGAAACAAAGCAGTCTGAGCCGGTTGTTGCAGCAGAAGTTAAAAAAGAAGCACCTGTTGTTGTAAAGACTGAAGCACCTGTGCAGGAGCTGCCTAATGCTGCAGTTGCTGAAGAGCCCAAAAAGCAGGATATGGCAAAACCCGTTTCGGTTGTTAAAAGATTACTTAATAACAGGTCTGCAGAAGGCGTGGAAATGATCTTCACAGATGCGGCTAACGGGTTAACAGATACGATCAGGGTTTTTATACCGGCAGATAAAAAAGCTGCTGTGCCCTTAACAGCAGTTAATGATACACTGGTGAAAGAAAACCCTGTAAAAGAAAAAGAACAGGCAGTGCAGCCTTCTTCACCAGCAGTTACAATGCCGCAACAAAAAGAAGAAATTAAAAAAGACACGGTTACTGCGGTGCAGGAAAAAAAGACTGAGCCGGTAGTTGTAGCACCAAAAGAAGAGCCTGCAATACAGCCGGCGCCTAAAGAACAGCCCAAAACAGGTATTTCCAATTCAGACTGTAAGGCATTTGCCACAGAAGATGATTTTATGAAACTGCGTAAGAAAATGGCGGCGGCAGACAATGATGATGATATGGTGGCAGCTGCACGAAAGGTATTTAAAGCAAAATGTTTTACTGTGGAACAGGTTAAAAACCTGAGTGTGCTTTTTTTACACGATGATGGCCGCTATAAGTTTTTTGATGCAGCATACCCGTTTGTGTCAGACTCGTATAATTTCAGCAGCCTGCAGCAACTGTTAACCGATGACTATTATATTACCCGCTTCAAGGCCATGATAAGGCATTAACTCCCGAAGTAATTACATTATGCCCAGGTATTTTATAGAAGTAGCTTACAAAGGCACGAATTATTCCGGTTTCCAGGTACAGCAAAATGCCAATTCGGTTCAGGCAGAGGTTGAAAAGGCGTTGAAGATATATTACCGCCATGAGTTCAGTCTCACAGGATCTTCCCGTACAGATGCAGGCGTACACGCATGGCAGAATTTTTTTCACTTTGATACAGAAGAATTGCTGGAAGATGCATCCTATCATATCAATGCCATATTACCGGCGGATATTGTTGTTAAGCGTATTTATGCAGTGGCAGATGATATGCACAGCCGTTTCACTGCTATATCAAGGCAGTACAGGTATTATATCTATCAGCATAAAAACCCCTTTTTGGAAGACAGGGCTTATTATTTCCCTTTTCCGCTTCATATGGATTTATTGCAGGAGGCCGCCGGGATATTGCTTAAGTATAACGACTTCACTTCTTTTTCGAAACGTAATACACAAACCAAAACCAAGCTATGTACCATTACAACCAGTAATTGGACAGAAGAAAACGGCACATTAGTATATACTGTGGAAGCCAACCGTTTTTTAAGAGGCATGGTACGGGGCCTGGTGGCCACCATGCTGCAGGCAGGCAGGGGAAAGATCACAATGGAGCAGTTTTGCGGAATAATTGAAGCAAAAGACTGTACAAAGGCCGATTTTTCAGCGCCGCCCCAGGGTTTATTCCTGGCAAAAGTGATTTTCTAGCAGAACCGGCAATTTTTTCGCAGCATAAAAAGGGGCTAAACAGCCTCTTTTTTCGTTTTGCAGGTTAATTTCAGCTTGAAAGCCCCCCGGCTCAATTTTTTTTTTAATTTTTTTTGGGCCTGCGAAAATGTGCTGTAACGTAGCGCTGTAGTGCATTACAAAGCATGAAAGAGGAGCCGAAATTCCCGCGGCGGAAAAATATTTTTGAAAATAATTTTGCCAGCAGTTGATCTGCCATTATCTTTGCCGTCCGCTTTTGAAAAAAAGCCCTAGTTCTTCAACAAAATCACTGAGTTAGCTTTGGAATTTTTCGAAAAGTTTTTCAAAAAAAAATAAAAAAAAGTTTCAAAAAAATTTGGTGGAAATATAAAGACTCTTACCTTTGCACTCCCAATCAAAACGGGGGCTAAAAAGTAAGCCAAAAAGATCTTTGAAAGTTTGGAAACAACAGCACGAATCTTTAAGATTCACATAGGTAATGTTAGCGCAAATATTAATTAGAATTTGACGTTAATTTCCAATGAAATTATTCAGTCAGTTCAAACTCATTTACAATGGAGAGTTTGATCCTGGCTCAGGATGAACGCTAGCGGCAGGCTTAATACATGCAAGTCGAGGGGCAGCATGGTGTAGCAATACACTGATGGCGACCGGCAAACGGGTGCGGAACACGTACGCAACCTTCCCAAAACTGGTGAATAGCCCTCCGAAAGGAGGATTAATACACCGTAACATAATGAAGTGGCATCATTTTATTATTATAGTTTTAATGGTTTTGGATGGGCGTGCGCCTGATTAGGTAGTTGGCGGGGTAACGGCCCACCAAGCCTGCGATCAGTAACTGGTGTGAGAGCACGACCAGTCACACGGGCACTGAGACACGGGCCCGACTCCTACGGGAGGCAGCAGTAAGGAATATTGGTCAATGGACGAAAGTCTGAACCAGCCATGCCGCGTGAAGGATGAAGGCCCTCTGGGTTGTAAACTTCTTTTATCTGGGACGAAAAAAGGGAATTCTTTCTCACTTGACGGTACCAGAGGAATAAGCACCGGCTAACTCCGTGCCAGCAGCCGCGGTAATACGGAGGGTGCAAGCGTTATCCGGATTCACTG
>JABLTH010000425.1_pt1 | contig 87978 bp, 60 predicted proteins | sample 7875711 | NCBI WGS metagenome assembly JABLTH01 (sample SAMN14941262, study PRJNA633318) | bioreactor metagenome | isolation source: bioreactor | place: China | collected 2019-03-05 | reverse complement strand
GGCACGGCGCACACTTTCTTCGGTGGGCGTTGTAATGGCTTCATCGTAGGCGTTGGTGTGAAGCGAATTGCAATTATCATAGATCGCATACAATGCCTGCAGCGTGGTTCTGATATCGTTAAAATCTATTTCCTGTGCATGCAATGAACGGCCGCTTGTTTGAATATGGTATTTCAGTTTCTGGCTGCGGTCGTTACCCTTGTATTTATCTTTCATGGCCTTTGCCCATATTCTTCTTGCCACCCTTCCTATCACACTGTATTCGGGGTCCATGCCATTGCTGAAGAAGAAAGAGAGGTTGGGTGCAAAATCATCAATATGCATACCGCGGCTCAAATAATATTCCACGTAAGTAAAACCGTTTGCCAGTGTAAATGCCAGCTGTGTGATGGGGTTGGCGCCTGCTTCGGCAATATGGTAACCGCTGATGCTGACACTGTAAAAATTCTGCACTTTGTTTTCAATAAAATATTCCTGCACATCTCCCATCAGCTTCAATGCAAATTCGGTGCTGAAGATGCAGGTGTTCTGTGCCTGGTCTTCTTTTAAAATATCAGCCTGCACCGTACCACGCACGGTGGCCAGCGCTTTTGCTTTTATTTGTGCATACACATCAGCGGGCAGCACATCTTCGCCACTCAGTCCCAGTAATCTTAATCCCAGTCCATTATTCCCTTCTGGCAAGCTGCCGTCAAACAAACCCAGTGCGGGCACTACTGCTTTGCCATCAACACCCACGTACCTCGGCAATTCTTCCAGGTCAAATTTTGCTTCGATCTTTTTATTAACTTCTTCCCTTAGATTATTTTCAATGATATATTTTTCGCATTGCTGGTCGATGGCCGCATTCATAAAAAAAGCCAGCAGCATGGGCGCCGGGCCATTGATGGTCATGCTTACAGAAGTTTTTGGATCACAGAGGTCAAAACCGCTGTACAGTTTTTTTGCATCATCCACCGTGGCAATGCTTACACCGCTGTTGCCCACTTTGCCATAAATATCCGGGCGGTGATCCGGGTCTTCACCATAGAGTGTAACAGAATCAAAAGCGGTTGATAAACGTTTTGCAGGCTGACCCAAACTCACATAGTGAAAACGTTTGTTGGTGCGTTCCGGACCACCTTCACCGGCAAACATCCTGGTGGGATCTTCGCCTTCACGTTTTAGGGGAAACACCCCGGCGGTATAGGGAAATTCGCCCGGCACATTTTCCTGCAACTGCCATTTGAGAATATCGCCCCAGTCTTTATACTTTGGCAAGTACACTTTACTGATAGTGGTGCCCGATAAACTCTTATAAGTAAGCGGTTGCTTAATCACCTTATCACGCACTTTAAATTCGTACAATTCTTTTTTATAGCGTTGGGTAAGTGCAGGCCAGTTTTGAATCAGCTCCAGGTTTGCGGGTGTGATTTTTTTAAGCAGGTTTTTTTCTGTTTCGCCAATATAAGCCGCCGCATCGGGCAATAATTTTTTTGCTCCCTGCAACTGGTAATACTGCGTGGCCAGTGCTGCCTGTTCATTCACCCATTGGTTGTAGGCCGCATTGCTTTCTGCAATTTCGGCCAGGTAACGCACCCTTTTAGGCGGAATGATATTGGTGCTGCTGCCGGTATCTTTTGTATGTGCATGATGCACCAGGTCTCCATGAAAACGCACGCCGCATTTTTCAGCGATCTTTTCCATCAGTCTTTCAAACAGTTCATTCACACCGGCATCGTTGAACTGTGCGGCAATGGTTCCTATCACAGGCAGCTCCTCATCCTTTGCATTCCATAACCCATGGTTGCGTTTGTATTGCTTGCGCACATCGTGCAATGCATCCAGCGCACCGGCCTTGTCAAATTTATTCACGCACACCACATCAGCATAATCGAGCATATTTATTTTTTCCAGTTGCGATGCGGCGCCGTATTCGGGCGTCATCACGTACATGCTCACATCCACGTAATCTAAAATGGATGCATCACTTTGTCCCACACCGGCACTTTCCAAAATAATAAAATCAAACCCTGCGGCTTTGCAGATATCAATGGCTTCCTGTACATATTCACTCAATGCTTTATCACTTTCCCTGGTTGCCAGGCTGCGCATGTAGGCACGGGGAGAAGAAATGGAATTCATCCGTATCCGGTCGCCCAGCAATGCCCCGCCTGTTTTTTTCTTGGAAGGATCCACAGAAATAACAGCGATGGTTTTATCAGTGTATGCATTTAAAAAACGGCGAACGATCTCGTCAGTCACAGATGATTTGCCCGCACCTCCTGTTCCGGTAATGCCTAAAACGGGGGCCCCGGCGCTGGTAGTTGATAGCTGATGGTTGGTTGTTGATAGCTGACCGTTTTCTGCATTGGTGATTTGCCTGGCCACTTTACGCACATCCTTCACTTCTCCCAATGTCATCGGGGTATTATATTCACCGTTACCGTTCAGGCCAAAATCGCAGCTCCTGATTACATCTTCAATCATACCTTCAAGACCAAGGCGGCGGCCGTCATCCGGACTATAAATTTTTGTAATGCCGTAATGATGCAGCTCTTCAATTTCGGCAGGTAAAATGGTGCCGCCACCACCGCCAAATATTTTTATATGCCCGCAACCATTCTGGTCAAGCAGGTCTTTCATGTATTTGAAAAATTCCACGTGGCCGCCCTGGTAACTGGTAATGGCAATACCCTGCACATCTTCTTCAATGGCGCATTCCACAATTTCATGCACGCTGCGGTTATGACCCAGGTGAATGATCTCGGCGCCCTTGCTTTGCATAATGCGGCGCATGATATTGATGGCGGCATCGTGCCCGTCAAATAAAGAAGCAGCGGTTACAATACGTACCTTGTTTTGCAGTGTAAAGCTCATAGTATTTTTTTTGTTCCGGGCATTGCAGCTATGTGCAGCCGCGGTGGCGTCGCAGTCCGTTCAACAGTTTATTTCTTATCACCCGCACTGCGGTAAAATAATGCAATCAATCTGTGGCAAAAATACAGTCAAACCCCTTTATAAAAATAACGGGCATTAGTTTTTAGATGAATGGCTGTTTCCTTTAAAAAGCTTTGGTAAATCAAACAGCAAACCTGCAGAAATATTGGAAGACCTGTAATCAACAAAACGGCGGCTCATCAAAAAGGCAAAGCCCATTTGTAATTCCAGTCTTACACCCGGCAGTTTTTTAAACCCGATATTGTTTACCAGCGACGGTTCCCAAAAAACCTTTGGGCGGAAAGCCAGGCTGTCGAGCGTATAATTATCCAGCTCAGTGGCCGTGTAATCGGTTTGAATATTTTTAAAATAAATAATGCTGATCCTTGATGAGAGTGCTGCCATAAACTGGTGCCTGCTGCGTACCTGCAGCGCGGGCTGCACAAACAGTTTGGCAACATCTGCATTATGATAACGGTAACGGTATACCCCATTGTGATCGCGGCCATCGTCGGTAAAACTGAAGCGGCCAAAACCGGCACCGGCAAACAGCTGCACCAGCACCCGTTTATTCTCATCCAGCGCATTGAAATAACCGGCGCCAACCTCCACCATACTGCGTTTGTAATTGATCACGGTACTGTCCCGCAGGTTATTGTCAAAATCGCCCGCATTGCGTTCTTTACGGTTAAAATAATTTACCATGCCTGACCAGTGTTTTGTAAATGCATAAGCACCCTGCACATCATAACCCCTGGCCCTGCCTTTTACGCTTACATTTTCCTTTACGGTATTATCTGCAAAATTGAAAAAGTAGTTCATGGCCAGTTTGCTGTCGCCCTTGTTTACCAGCAACGGCACATTATGTGCAGCCGGACTGTACACATACCGCGGTGTATAACAGGAGCAGAGCCATAATACTGCGGCTGCAAGAAAAACAATATGTGCATACCTGCCTTTCATCAGCGCATTTTAAAAGTGAGTGCTGCAAAATCTTCCACGGAAAGCGCTTCAGCACGTTTATTAAAAATAGTATCCTGCAGTATTTCGGGTGCAAACAAACCTTTCACCGCGTTACGCAGTGTTTTGCGGCGCTGGTTAAAAGCCGTTTTTACCAATAGCCAGAAAGCCTTATCGCTTTTTACATCCAGTGTTTCTTTTTTACGGCGCAGTTTTATCACACCGCTCATAACTTTTGGCGGCGGGTTAAAACAGCCGGGGGGCACATCAAATAAATATTCCACTGTATAATATGCCTGCACCAAAACACTTAACACACCATACACTTTACTGCCTTCTTTTGCCGCGGCCCTTTGCGCCACTTCTTTTTGAAACATACCCACCACCACCGGCACGGCATCTTTCCATTCTAAAATTTTAAACAGTATTTGTGAAGATATGTTGTAGGGAAAATTACCGATCACCACAAAGGGTTCCTCAAAGGGTTTGTCAATATCCAGAAAACTCTTGTGAATGATCTTTCCCTGCAATACCGGAAAATGCTGCTGCAGGTACTGTACTTTTTCTTCATCCAGTTCCACCGCTTTGAAATTTACAGCAGGCAGGTTTACCAAATGCTGCGTAAGCGCACCGGCACCGGGGCCCACTTCCAGCAAGCTGGTAAACGATTCTTCTCCCAGCGCAGCAGTTATTTTACGGATGATATTATCGTCTTTTAAAAAATGCTGGCCCAGTGATTTTTTCAGTGTGTACATACACAAATGTACCATAAAAAAGCCCCCCGGTTAAGGGAGGCCTTATAATAACCCGGTAAACATTTTTTATTTGAATATCACCAGCCGCTGCACAGATATTTTATTATTCAGCAGCACCTGCAGGGTGTATAAACCGCTGCCATAAGTGGCCAGGCTGTTGATGATAATGGTATTGACACCTTTTGCCGCATTGCGGTGCTGCAGCAATACAGTTTTACCTGTTTCATCCACCAGCTTTATAATAACCGGCGATTCTTTTTCTGCGGTAAACCGTATGGTGACCACATCTTTTGCAGGGTTGGGCATAATGGTTACGGGCGCATCATCCAAACTGCTTCTTATTGCAAGGATGTTGCTGTATTTAACGGAACCGTCTTTACCATTTACTTTAAGTTTATAATACAGTAAACCGGCAGCAGGTGTATTGTTATCGGCAAAACTGAAAGACTGCTCCCTGTTCAAGGACACAGCGTCGTTTACAAAACCGGCAGTTTCAAAATTCATATTATCAGTGCTGCGCAATATTTCAAAATTCTCCACAGGCACCTGCGCAATTACAGACCAGTTCAGCTGCACCTGCCCGTTTTGCCTGTTGCCATCAAAACTGATAATATCCACGGCCAGCACAATACCTATATAACGCCAGTCGCGGTCGGTTTGTGCCAATGTTCTTTTTTGTACGGTTGCTTTGGTACCGGGTGTTGCATCGCCAATAAGGCTGCCGCCATTACCCATTTTATACGATGTGCCTTTTATATTGGTAACAGAGTTGAGTGAGTCGAACCTGTTATCAAGCCCGTCACCATCGGTATCCAAACCGGTAAGCGTTACATTTTCATCGGCCACGCCATTTAAGTTCCAGTCGTTGCCTTCCACCACATCGGGGGCACCATCACCATCGGTATCCAGGTCGCGGTAATCGGGTGTGCCATCAGCATCTTTGTCGTATACAAAAATACCGGAGCCGCCAAAGCCAGCGAGGTTGTCATAAGGACTGGCCAGTCCGTCGCCATCTGTATCGGTGGTGGTGGGTAACTGGTAACCTGCGGTTGACATGCCTTCAATATTATCAGGTATGCCATCATCGTCGCTGTCAATATCCAGGTAATCGGGGTTACCGGAACCATCTGTGTTAAGCAATGAGAGCGAAGGCATGGCAGATACAGTTGCTGACCAGCCATTCACCGCAATAACACCATCCACAATTCCATTAAAGTTAGCATCGGGCAAACCGGCTTCTATCACATCCACAATACCATCGCCATCGCTGTCCATATCGTAAGGGTTGGGCCGGAAATCGCGGTCTAAATTCTTATTGGGGAAATTATCTGCCCTTCCGTCTACCGGTGAAATATCCGGACCGGTTACCAGCAATGCAGTTGCGTTTACATTATTATCAGAAAGGCCATCACTGTTGGCATCTGTAAAATTCGACAACCGCCCGTTATTGCTTGCATACGGCCCTGCCACTTCCACCACATCGGGTATTCCATCATTATCACTGTCGGTATCTAAATAATTGGGCACACCATCACCATCAAAATCCTGCGCACCCAAACCAACACCCGAACCGGCCACACCGGTATTATTGGCATCCACATTTTGAGAGAAACCATCATTATCGGTATCCACATAATTATCTATCAGCCCGTCGCCATTGGCGTCCACCCCGTATGATTCCACGGTGTCGGGTATACCATCATTATCACTGTCAAGATCAAGATGGTTGGGAATACCATCCAGGTCTTTGTCCATATTATCGTTCACCCCATCGCCATTGCTATCGATATAACCGGGGAAATTAGCATCGTAAAAATTGGGGATGCCATCATTATCAGAATCGGCACTGGGGTCAAAATTATCATTGAAGCCATCACCGTTATTATCTGTAAAACCCGGGTACGTAGGGTCGTTCCAGTTGGGAATGCCATTGCCATTGGCATCCTGCAATGCAACGGGATTATTCAGTTCCACGTAATCGGGCAAGCCATCATTGTCATCGTCAATATCAGGGCATGCGATGATGAACACGGTTATTTTAGATGTATCGGAACAGCCGGAACCATTATCGTAATACGCATAGTAGATATGCGAACTGGTAACAGGCACCAGCGGGTCGTAAATATTCGCAGCTATAAACGGCATGGCCGAATAAAATGTATAGCCCGCATATTTGCGCCAAGGTATTAAAATACTTGTTGAAGGACAGGTATTGGTAAGCAGTGTGTCAACAGGCGTATAACAGGAACCCGACAATGGCATTACCACCGGACCTTTTACAATACAACCCGAAGTGTTTACACCACTCGAATCATACAATATATTTCCGGAAAGTTTTCCATTATAATCTATACGTGCACGGTTGCCAATTGAACCCAGGCAGCCAATGATGCTGCAGGAATTGGCTGCAATTACTTTAAACTCCACGCTGCCGCTTACACCCACACCAATTTTACCACCGTTAGTGGCATTGGCACCTGTACCAATGCGGAAGACCACCCTGTTGTTCACCACATCAAAATTGGCCTGGTCGTCCCCGGAAGCATCGGTTTTTGCCACACCATTTATTTTGATACTGCCCCTGATAAAGCTGGTGCCTGCAGGAATATTATCAACGATAACCGTGTTGGTACTGGAGTCGTTACCCACATTGTTGTAGTTGATGGTATAGGTTAAACTGTCGCCTGGCACAAATGCGCCGCCATTGATATCGGTGGCGGTTTTATCAAATGCGAATGTGGGGTTGTACTGCGATATGGAAGTGGTAACCACCTGCAGTATCACGTTCTCGCTGGGCGAGAACACACGTACTGTAGCCGATGTTTGGTTATTGCTGAGCTGTGCATTGAGTGCATTGGGCAGGTCGAATATAGAAGCATCATAACCCAGTGTGTTATTGAAAGCGGGATTGCGTGTTGTAACCACGGCACCTTTATAAGATATTTTACTGTTCCATGCATCGGCTGTACCGTTCAGCGGAATAGTAGTGGTGGCCATATCATAAAATGAAGGCGCCCCGTTTTGTTTAAATGCAAAGCCATCGCTTGAAGTACGGTCGCCATCATACACCACGGTACCCAGCTCACAGCTAACCGGACCCGAAGGTGGTGTTAAAAAACCGGTAATGGGCACATCCACATTACCACTGCCGCTTTTTACCGCGGCATTACCATCAAATACACTCAGGTTACGGGGCACCAGTGATGCGTTTGAATATGCGATCACGATCGTCCAGCCACCATAAGAATCTTTTAATCCCAGTGGCGATAGCACATTAGCCACAGTATAGGTACCATTGGGGCTGGTGGTATTGATGATGGAAGTGATATCGGCAAAACATTTATACCCCGTATGTGCATAGCCGGGTATTAAAGTGGGGTTATGATAATCGGTTTGTGAAGAAGTGATATTTACATAAGATGATGAACCGGGAATTTTAAGCTTGCATACATTTTCGCCTGTGATCCAGGCAGTACTGCCCGCAGCAGAACCTTCGCCTGCGCCCCAGTATAAACCTGCAAACAATACCTGTGAACAGGATGGCAGCGAAAGATCGCCGGAAGAGGAGTTATGCGTTCCGTTATCACCCAGCCCCAGCATTTCCATGTCAAACGACATATCGGCCGACTGCACGGCGGCAGTATGTACTTCCACTGCAATCGTATTGGTGCCTGCTGTAAAAAAAGCAGGACTTAAATTAAAGCTCACGCTTTCTGCAGCGCCCACGGCAATATTGGAAGAAGCCAGTGTTGCATAGGTTCTTCCTGCCGGCATATTGTTGGCTGCTCTTTCGGTGCCATTGATGTAGATCACAATACCATCATCGCGTTTTACATTGAGCTGTATGGTTTGAAATGTGGTGGACAGTTCTGCAGCAGTAAAGCTTACCGTTTTCCTGAAATAAAAAGTGGTGTATTTGTTGCATGCAGTTGCAGGAGTACAAATGGGTGTGCAACCACTGGGCAAACAGGTGGTTGCTGAGGAATTATAACCATATTTACCCGCTCCTGTACCAGAGCCTCCGGTATTCCATACCCCGGTAAGCGTGTAGGCAGATGCTTTCCAGGTGTTGCCGCTGCCGTCGTTGGCCGGTGCGGCAGTACTGGCAAAATAATTCCAGGTACTGCCAAAAGCAAACTTGCTTACGGGTGCAGGATTGTCAATATCAATATCAATGGCAAACTGGCTGTTGTTGGCCGAGTTGCCTGTTGGCGGCACTTCTGCAGTACCCGGCACACCCGAGCCAATGGCAGTGGACGACACGATACTGTTGGCCACGTAAACAATATTCCCCTTCACAGAAGGATTGTAATAGCGTGCCGTAAATGGCCGTATTATTTGAGCATTGGTGACTACTTCGGCCAAAACCACCAGGCAAAAAAGCAGAAGTAAATTTTTTTTCATGAGGTACGGATTTAATTTATTTATATGGCATGGGTGGTAGTAAAGGGTACTGTCATTTTTTTATCTATCGTACTAAAATTTTATTGGTTAATTTATCACCGTTGGCCGCAACTGCGGTAAACACATACAACCCGCTTTGCAGGTGGTATTGTTTGCTGATGCTGCCTGCAGGTACAGTTATATTATCATTCATTATTTTTCTTCCTGTGATATCGGTAATGGTTATTGCAACCATGGCAGTCTTAGCCGCATTGACCATCACTGTTATTTCTTCATTGGCCGTATTGATGATACCGGCAGTGAAGCTGCTGCTGTTTTTATATACCACGGTACGGGTGCCCAGGTACGTGGTGTGCCCATCGAGGTTTGTTTGTGAAAGCCTGTAATAATTTATTCCTGCCGCAGGCGCAAAATCGGCCAGGTGATAATTTTTAACGGCATTGGAATTTACAGACCCGCTTATCTTTTTAAAGAATTCATAACGGTTGCCATCAGCCGATTTTTCAATTGTGAAATAGCTGTTATTGATCTCCTGCTGTGTGCTCCAGTCCAGCAGCACCTTATCGTTGCTGAGCGCCGCGTTGAAAGAAGCCAGTGTTACAGGTAATGCGGCGGTTACCATTACATGAAAGGAGTCTTTGATGCAGGAGCCCGAAGATGCATCAGTAACTGTAAAATTGTAAACGCCTGCAGTGGCTGTGTTTACTGCAACAGACTGTGTGGTTGCTGCACCATTGGAAGCCCAGTAATAATTACCCCTCCATGATGCATTCAGGTTCAGTACATCATTTTGAGAAACCGTAATATCAGTTACATTATTTACATCTTTAAAAATGGTGAACTGGTCACGCACCAGCGGTGCCACACCAGCACCTGTTCCCGTATAAGAAATCCATTTTGCATCCAGGCGGTTACTGTCCACCTCAAAATAAAAACTGCCGCCGTTGGTGGCATTGGAATAATACATGGCATTATGCGGGTAGCCAGCGCTTGTGCCGCCCAGCTGCCCTGCAGAACCGGAAACAATATACACGCTGCCATGGTTGTATTTGCCTGAGCTGTATGTATAGGCACAGGAACCTGCGGTGCCATCGTATTTGGCATTTTGCGTATTGCCTGTTGCAGTATGCAGTGCTGCGCTGAAGTTGGCATCTTCGAGCGGACTGGCATAGTTGTTATAATACCCCTTGAGCAAATAACTTCTTTCGTAACCGTGTGCATGGCCGCATAAAACAAGGTCAACGCCGAAACGTTCCAGTATGCGGATGAATTTTTCCCTCACGGCCACCAGGTCCAGCTCGCAGGTGCCGCTGTTATAATCAGAATTATGGCTGGTTTTTGTATAGGGCGGATGATGAAAATACACAACCGTCCACATTTTTGTGTTAGCGGCCAGGTCATTTTTAAGCCAGGTGCACTGTGTTCCCGTAGTGTCGTACAGTTTGGTGGTGTTTGCATCTTCTTTTCCATAACTGTCGAGCGCCACAAAATGCACATTGCCTATATCATAAGAGTAATACGCTTTTGTGCCCGAAGCAGTGCCACCGCACTCGGCTGCAGTGGGAACTGTGAAGTTGGTATAATAAGCATTGTTACGCACACCGGTATTGGCACTGCTGTTGCCATAATCGTGGTTGCCGGGTACGGGATACATTTTTGCGTATTTGAAAAAATCATTTTTATAGATGTCGAAAAACTCTGTCTGGAATTCATTATCAAGACCGGAATTATATGCATTATCACCAATGGTGAGCAAAGCATCAATATCGTTTGAACCGATATAATTCAATGCAGCATTTTTTGTATCCACCTGGTTGGTGGATGCGTTGCCGCAATCGCCAAAAGCCAGGAAACGCAGTTTGCGTGTGGCGCCTGCTGCCGGCATTGTAATTACATAATTTGTATTGGTGGCCTGCAGTGTGGTGGTGGTGGTGCCGATGGTATAATAATATTTTGTATCGGCAGAAAGCCCGTTTATACGCACAATATGTTCAGTTGTGGAAGTAAGATCATCAACCGTATTTGGATAAGTGCCAAATGCGGTACCCCATGTAACCCTGGAATTGCAGGCAGCACTGGTGCGCCACCTGATAGTGATGCCTGTTTGGTTGCCCATTTGCAGGTATGGACCCCGGGTAAGTGTTTGCGCCTGCAGCTGCTGTGCAGTTAATACAAGCAACAGGCAGTATGAAAAGAAAACAGTAAAAGGGTACAGTTTTTTCATCGGAACGGTTTTAAAAATTGCTGTAGTAAAACAACTATTTGCGCTATATTCTGCCAGGGATACCATGGGCATCCCCCTATTTGGTACGCTGCCGCCGAAATATTATTGTGTAAAAAATCAGCAAAAAACCGTTTCCGTACAAAACTGGTAAAAGCACTTGGGTACACTACTAGAAAAAACAATAAAGCCTGTTTTTTATCTACAGCTACATGCAAAAAAATACTACAAATCACTAGTGAAACAACGGGTGTATTTATGAATTATTTACAGTGTTATAACAGCGGCGGGGCCTCTTTATATGATTTATTCTTACTGAAAAAACAGTGCAGGGCCAGGTAATATTTCGCTTTGCAAAAGCTGGTTTTTGGGGTAATTTACAATAACATTTTACTTATGAAACGTGCATTTTCTCTGGCGGTTTTACCATTTGCAGCCATACTCCTGTTCGCTTTTTTTTACACCGGCAGTACGGGTGAGCCTGCGCAAAAAGTGAAACAGCTTTACCTGCAGTATGTAAAAGATTTTGCAGCACAAACAAAAAAAATGCAGGCACATATTTATGCTGCTGATGATAAAAAACTGCAGCAGGATTTTTTTGCCCTGCGTATTTCCTATAAAAAAATTGAAGTGTTTGCAGAATATTATTTTCCTTTTTATGCCACAAAACTGAACGGACCACCCATTGTTTTTTTTGAAGAAGATGAATCAGACATGCCTGCCAACCAGCCATCGGGCATGCAGGTGATGGAAGGTTTGCTTTTTGCAAAACCAGTTCCCGCTGCCAGCAAAAAATTAAAGGAACAGGCAGACGAACTGGTACGGCTGGCCGCAGAACTGCCACAGGTAAATGAATCTTTTGAATTCAATGATGCCGGCGCTTTTGATGCTTTTATGGAAGAGCTGTACCGCATCACTGCGCTGGGCATTACCGGCTTTGATTCGCAAACGGCCCAATACTCCCTGCCGGAATGTGCTGCAGCGCTGGAGTCATTGCAACAATACATGGCATGCTACAAAAACATGTTCAATGAAAAGTTGCCGGGCAAATATGCTATGCTGGAAAAGCTTTTTACTGAGGCCCAGGCCTTCTTAAAAAAAGAAAATGATTTTAACCGTTTTAACCGCATGCAGTTTATTACTGCCTGTTTAAACCCGCTTACAAAAACGGCAGGAGAATTTAAAACCGCTTACGGGTTAAAGGATAATACCGCGGGACAATATTACAGCAGCATTGAAAAGAACAACACGCTGTTTGCAAAAAACGCTTTCAATGTATACCGGTTTTTAGATGACTATAACAGCTCACCCGATAAGATTACGCTTGGCAGGATGCTGTTTTTTGATCCGCAGCTTTCGGCCGATAACAGCCGCAGCTGTGCCAGCTGCCACCAGCCTTCCAGGGCATTTACCGATGGCCTAAGAACCAGTGTGGCCATTGACGGGCATACCGCATTGCCCCGTAATGCACCCACCATCTGGAATGCGGCGCTGCAACGGAATTTATTTGCCGACAGCCGCAGCCGCAACCTGGAAGAACAGGTGATGCAGGTACTGAACAATGCAAAGGAAATGCATGGCAAGGCGCAGCAGGCTGCAGAAAAGATTATTGCACAGGAAAAATATTCTGCGCTTTACAGCAAGGCATTCCCCGGCAGTAATACCAGTAACGCGGCTCAAAATATCTGTAACGCCATTGCCTGTTACGAACGCACACTGGTGGCACTTAACAGCAGGTTCGACAGGTATATGAACGGAGCCCCGGCCATGAACAAAGATGAGATCAGCGGGTTTAATTTATTTATGGGAAAGGCAAAATGCGGCACCTGTCATTTTATGCCGCTGTTCGGCGGCAGCAAACCACCGCGTTATTATTATACCGAAAGTGAAGTAATCGGCGTTCCTGCAACCGCCAATAAAAAAAACGCTAAGCTCGATCCGGATTCAGGGAGATATAACTATACTGGTTATCCCATACACCTGTATGCTTTTAAAACACCTTCGCTGCGGAATGCGGCACTTACCGCACCTTATATGCACAATGGCGTATTTGGCACACTGGAACAGGTAGTGGAGTTTTACAACAATGGTGGCGGAAAGGGATTGGGCATTGCGCCCCCCAACCAGTCGCTGCCCTTTGATAAACTGAACCTCAGCGCTGCAGAACAAAAAAACATTATTGCATTTATAAAAACGCTGTCAGATACGGCAGCTGTATATTAATGCAAAAGGGTTCTGCAGCAAGCTGCAGAACCCTTTTATCCTTTTGTGAGAAATCTTAGTTTGAAATTACCAGTTTTTGTGTTACTGCTTCACCGTTTACCAGCACCTGTACTGAATAAACACCATTGCTGTACCTGTTAAGATCCGTGAGCTGTATGCTGTTGTTTCCTTTTGCCGCTTTGATCTTTTGCAGCACCACGGTTTTACCAATATTGTCCACCATGCGCAGCGTTACTTCCGATTCTTTTTCGGAATAGAAGCGGATGGTTGCATAATTACTGGCCGGGTTTGGCATTACTGATACCGGTGTTTTTACCTGGCTTTGCCTTACCACCAGCACATTGCTGTACTTGATTTCACCAGCCTGGCCAATTACCTTCAGCCTGTAATAAATCACATCACTGCTAACACCGGCAATATTATCTGTAAAGCCAAAGTTTTGCTGCAGGTTCAGTTGTACAGGATCTGTTACTGTACCCACTTTGGTATAATTGCTGTTATCGGTGCTGCGCTCAATTTCGAACCTGCTGATGGCTTTTGTTGTAATAACCGACCAGTTAAGCGTAACCTTTGTATTTTGCAATACACCTGTAAAGCCGAGGAACTGTACCGGTAAAACCGATGCTGTCCAGCGCCAGTCCCTGTCGCCCTGTGCAGGGGTTTTCTTTTGCACGGTAGCCCTTGTGCCAGGCGTAGGATCACCGGTTAAGCTGCCGCCATTACCCATCATATAGGAAGTACCTTTTAAATTGGTAACAGAGTTGAGTGAGTCAAACAGGTTATCCAAACCATCGCCATCGGTATCAAGACCGGTAAGCGTGAGTGGTTCATTACAAACACCATCCAGGCTCCAGTCGTTACCCTCGCAAAGGTCCGGTGCTCCGTCGCCATCGGTATCAAGATCCCTGTAATCGGGCGTGCCATCACCATCATTATCGTATACAAAAATACCGGAGCCGCCAAAGCCAACAAGGTTATCATAAGGACTGGCCAGCCCGTCACCATCGGTATCGGTGTTGGTAGGCAGCTGGTAACCTGCGGTTGACATACCTTCAATATTATCAGGTATACCATCGTTATCACTGTCTATATCGAGATAATCAGGGTTGCCTGAAGCATCTGTATTTCTTAATGTAAGTGAACCCAGTGCCGATACAGTGCCCGACCATCCGTTGGTACCAATCACACCATCGGCCAATCCATTCAGGTCAGTATCGGTAATACCGCCACCTGCTTCAATCGCATCCACAATACCATCACCATCACTGTCCAGGTCGTATGCATTGGGGCGCAGGTCCCTGTCGAGATTTTTATTAGGCCAGCTGTCTGCACGGCCATCACCATTACCATCTGTACCGGTAATAAGCAATGCGCCTGCATTGATATAACCATCGTGAAGACCGTCTCCATTGGCATCGGTAAAACCATCCACTTTACCATCGTTATTGGTATCCGGTGCCAGCGCTTCCCTTATATCTGGTATACCATCGTTATCACTGTCGGTATCCAAAAAGTTTGGTACACTGTCGCCATCAAAATTAATCAGTCCTAAACCTGTACCCGTGTTGTAAGCGCCATCGGCAGCCACAATCCTTGAGTCCACATTATCAGAAAGGCCATCACCATCGGTATCGGTAAAGTTGTCGATCTTGGCATCACCGTTTGTATCCACACCATAGGCTTCCACCACATCTGGTATACCATCGTTATCACTGTCAAGGTCAAGCATGTTGATCACACCATCCTTGTCCTGGTCAAAGCGGTCATCCACACCATCTCCATTACTGTCAACACGGCCGGGGAAAGTTGTATCCAGATAGTTGGGAATACCATCGTTATCACTATCGCCGTCGGCCTGGAAATTATCATTTACATAATCGTTGTTATAATCAACAAAGCCGGCATAGGTGGGGTCGTAGGCATTGATCACACCATTGGCATTGGCATCTGCAAATGCTGCGGCCATATTGCTTTCCACAAAGTCGGGAATACCGTCCCTGTCTTTATCAATATTACATGATATGGTTACAGTTACCGATTGTGCACCGGTAGTGTTACAATCGCCCTCTGCCCTTACATAATAAGTGGTGGTAACTGCGGGAGTAACATTCAGCGTGCTGCCACTGCCCACCAGGGTTCCGCCGGGGCTGCCGGTATACCATTTCCAGCTGGCACCACTACCAAGTGAACCACCGGTAAGGCTGAGCTGTACAGACACACCCGGGCAAATATTGTTTTTATTTTTATTGGCGGATGTTGCAACTACAGAAGAAGATTTACCTGACAGCAGCACACCCGGTGAAGGATATTCGCAACTGGCTGTACCAAGATTGCCCGCAGCAGCCACTACCAGGCGGTAATATTTGCCGGTATCTGATGCAGCAAGTGAAGCAATGGTATAACTGGCAGAATTGGCTCCGCCGATATTCGTCCACGGACCAGATGCCGATGTAGCCACCTGCCATTGGTAGGCAGTGGTTCCGGTAATGGCACCCGGGTCGTTCAATGTTGAATTGAATGTTGTTGAACTTCCGATACAGCCGGCAGCAACATTGCCTACGTTTACGGTTGGCAAGGCATCGCAGGAACCAAACTGCAGGTCATCAATGGCAATATCATTACCACAACCACCGGGCGCATCGTTGATCAGTTCTATTATCACGTTTGAGAAAGAAGTAACAGGAGTGAATTTAAAGCCATATTGCTGCCATGAGGTACTGGTGATATTACCGGTGGACACACCGGAAATCACAGAACCTGTGGCTCCGTCCCTCACCTGCATTTTAATTTTTGGATACACAAAACCACCAAAGGCGTCACACACTGCCTGGTAAGATGCATTACCAACAAAGGCACCATAGAATATAACAGAGTATTGCTGGTTGGCGCATAAAGTTTTGGTGAATGTTGCTGAATACAACTTTGAGTTGGCAGCATCTGCATTCACCACAAGCATACGTCCATTGCTGTTACCGGTATGGTCTGTAAGCGATACAAACCTGCTGGTATTGGCATTATTGGCCTGGTTGGTAACGGTATAAGTTTCTGTTGCAATGGGCTGCGTTGCAGATCCTGTATAGGCTGTAGTTGCCGTGGGAACTGTAACCCCCGACCCAACAACCGGCGCTGGTATTGCAGTTACCAAACCGGTACCTGTACCAAAATCCTGCGTGTACAATACATTGGTAAGCGATGCACAGGGCGCTGTGGTAGGCGTTACCTGTATAATGAGTGGTGTGGGCTGTGCCTCACCTATATCATCGGGTTTATCGTTTGAGTTGAGGTCGGGAACATTTCCGTTGGTGGAAGAGTCACGCAGCGCATCACCAAACAAACCATTGCCTGTTACACAGGCCTGGTTATAGTAGTACACACCGCTTTGAATATTGGCAACCCTGCAGTTGATCCTTACTGTAATGGTATTTTGCCCGGGGATATTCGACAGTGTACCGCCAGCCGTTAGCAGGCTGGTAACAGTATTACCGTTGAACAAGGGATTGGATGTGATACCAGCCGGCGCTGTGATAGAAGCAATGGACCCACTGATCAGGTTACCTGCACCATTGATCTTGGTGAGCGTATCATAAGCCTGCACATTGCTCACAGGCGTGTTACCATAGTTTTTAATGAACACATCATATACCAGGTCGTAGGTTTTTGAGCCCACCGGATTTTCGGTATATGATACCAGTTTTTTTGCAGCGCCAATACCGGAAGTAATATTGGTCATGTCGGCTGCTTTAAAAATAGTTCCTCCATCTCCATACGTTACGTTGGATAAAGCACCTGTTAAGATATCAAGCTGTTTGTACGATACGCTTCCGCATGCCGAACTGCTTACCGATGCCACGATCTTACCTTCGGAATATGCAAGCCCTACAATATAGTTGCCTGCACCCACCATCATGGTGTCAATATAGGTGGCCACCAGCGGGGTTGCGGTACCATAATCCTTCCAGTTGATGTTAAAATATTTATTGTCGTATACTGCCAGGAGCTGGCCACCGGGTGTCATTACCACGTCGCCATTCTGGGTATAGATTTTTCTTGTACCAAAATCCACTGGGTAGGAATTATTCAGCACGCCGGTTGAAAAATTCACCTGCTGCAATTCCATGTTATAGATCTTTGCATTTTTAAACCATAATGTACCATTGGCATCATAAGCACGGATAAAACGAAGATCGCTGTTGGTAACATCAAAATAAGCCACAGCAGGGTTGCCGTTTGCAATGACCATGGTGGCAAACTGGCCCACGTTATTGGTAGTTTCCACAGAAACCTGCGCTCCCCAAGCTGCACCATTCACATCATTTGCACGAACAAATTTCAAATCACCACCGGTAGCATCATAACAGGCAATACCCGGATTACCATTTACAATTTCCAATGAGGCATACTGGCCCACAGTATTGGCAGAAATCACATTCACCGGTGTACCCCATGCGGTACCGCTGGCATCGCTGGCCCTTATATAACGAAGGTCACCGTTGGTGGCATCATAATAAGCCACGGCAGGATTACCATTTACAATTTTCAGTGAAGCATATTGTCCTACGTTGTTGGTGGTTTCAACAGCAACCGGTGTGCCCCATGCAGCACCGTTTACATCGGTGGATCTTACATAACGAAGATCGCTGTTGGTTACATCATAGTATGCAATGGCAGGGTTACCATTTGCCACTACCAGGGAAGCATACTGGCCGATATTATTTGCAGTTGTAACTGCAACCGGCGTACCCCATGCAGTACCATTTGCATCGGTGGCCCTTACATAACGGAGGTCACCATTGGTTACATCATAATAGGCAATGGCAGGGTTGCCATTTACCACAAACATTGATGTATACTGGCCCACGTTATTGGTGGCTTCCACAGTTACGGGAGTGCCCCATGCAGTACCATTAGCATCGGTTGCTCTTACATATTTAAGATCTCCCGCAGTTGCATCATAATATGCAATAGCAGGGAAACCATTCACTGTTGTGAGTGATGTGTACTGGCCCACCGAACTGGCAGAAGCAACAGCTGTTACGGGTGCAGACCATGAAGTGCCTTTATTTTCATTGGCCCTGATGTATTTAAGATTTGTGTTGGTAGCATCATAATAGGCAACCGCAGGGTTACCGTTAATGATAGCATGAGAAGCATACTGGCCTACTGTACCGGTGGCATCAATGGCACTGGGTGCCCATCCTGAAGTATCCACAAAGTTGATCTGGTAGCCAAGACCCGTGGCAGGGTCAAATTCCACACCCGCCACAAACTGGTTCAAAAAAGTATTGTTTACTGCCTGTGACAATGTAGGACAACCGGTGGGAAGCCATTTGTAAGTGTAAGTATTATACAAACTGCCCGAAAGTGCTATCTGCATAAAATACAAATACCCGTCGTATGGGTTAAATGTAACTGTTGCCAGGTTATCACTGAAACCGGGTGCAGCCAGGGAAGGTTTACAAAGCGACCGCTTGTTCAGCACATTGGTGGTTGCGCTGAAGTTGTAATATTTTACAGAGTCGTTGGTGCTGCCACTGGCACCACAGGGACTTCCGATCGCAACAGGAATAGCCACTGTCGCTTTTTGGGCACTCACTTTACCAGCAACTCCCATTAACAGCATCATGCATGCAAATGCATACACGGGTTTCAAGGATACGACGTAAAGATTTCTCATTGTACAGGATTTATTAAAATATATTTAGCAGTATTGATTATCCTTAGCGGATAATCAATACTGGTTTTGTAAAGCTTTCTTCACCGGTGGTTATTTTTACAAAATAATTTCCGGCACTGAGGTTACTTACCGCAACCTTTAATCCGCCACCGTTTATTTGCTGGCCTTTCATCTCCCGCACAATTTTACCGGCGGTGTTGTAAATTCTGATATCCGCGGTTCCGGCTTTCCTGGCACTAATTACGATGAAATCATTCGCGGGGTTTGGACTGATGGTGTAATCTCCTGCACCTGCAGTTACATTTGCCACCAGTATATTCGTATACATGTAGTTGCCGTTCTTCTGCACCACTTTTATCCTGTAGTACCATTTGCCTGAAGTAAGGTTGTAATCTGTATACAGGAAGTTGTGCACGCCGCTGTAATCAGCCGCTTTCAGTGTACCTATCTTTTCAAAGGTGGTGCCGTCAGCGCTGCGCTCCACTTCAAAAGAGCTGTAGTCAAATGAATTGTCGATATTCCAGTACAGGTTTACGTTACCGTTATTTACAACATGGGTAAAGTCGAGTATCCTGGTATCGAGCAGCACGGATACGTTTTTGGTAAACGTACCTGTTGCAAGTGTCATACTAAGTGAATCAAACACCACTCTTGTAGGAGTGAAGGAAAGATTATATTGTACCGATGTACCGGCCCAGTTTTTAATCAGTGTACCGTTATTTACATAGTACAATTCATTGTTCTTGTCGTATATCACTACCGTGGTATCCTGTCCGGCTGATGCCCCAAGGATACGAACCGGTATGGGCATATCAAAATGTGTTAATGCAGATGACTGTGTGGTTTGCGGCAGTTTCAGAACAATGGTATTGCCAAAGTTATTCCATGTGGCACCGGTGTATTTTGCATAACCGGTGTTGTAATACCACTGGCTGAAGAAAGTGGAAAGGTTCAAGCCCGATGCACCTTCCATTTGCAGCCGCACATCATCAATAAAGGCGTTACCGTATTTCAGGTCTGGATCGGCCTGGTAGTTTTTCAATGCCTGGAAGAATTTGGTATCGCCCAGCAGCACACGCAGCATATTCAGTATCATGCCGCCGCGGTCATATATATATACTGAAGGACTGAAGATGGTGGTGATGGTGGATGTATCTGTTACATAGGTAGCCTGTGCCTGGTATGAGGCATTTAGTGAATTAGCCTTTTTTGTTTTGCGCCATGCCAGGTCTGTAGTACCCACAGAAGAAGCGATGGACGGTGCAAACTCCAGTAAAAGTGCCTCGCTGAAATCGGCAAAACTTTCATTCACTGATATATCATGCCAGCTGGCGCAGGTTACGCTTGCGCCCCACCACTGATGTGCCAGCTCATGCGCCAGTACATCCCAGTTGCCTGCAGAAGTGTATACACCGCTGCTGCTTTCGCCGCTGAATGTATTATGTTCCATACCGCCGCCAAAACCAAAAGTATAGTTGCCGTATTTTTCATTCTTGAAGGGATAGTCGCCAAACAATGCACTGTAGGTAGTGATCATTGTTTTAACCCTGTCGAGAGAAGTATGTGCAGCTGTGGTATTTGTTTCGGGAAAAATCAGGTTGTATACTGGCATTTTGGTACCACTGAGTACAACAGTATCTGCCACGGTGGGATACTGCACATAGTTGGCAATACCCAGGCATACCTGGTAAGCAGATATTGGATAGCGTTCTTTCCAGTAAGTTTCCAGGTTACTGGAGCCCTTTACGGTTTCGTACATCAGTTTGCCGTTACTGGCCACTTTAAATGTGGTGGGTGTGCTCACAATGATATCCGCAGAATCTGCCTTATCATTTACAATAAATGATTTGCAGGGCCACCATGTGTAGGAGGAATATGGTTCAGATAAAGTATACACATAATTATTGGCACCAGCATTGTGCGTGGTGCGCACATAGCCTGTACCATTACTGAAACCTGCAGTTACCGGCGGGACGCCTTTATAATAAATAGTAAGTGAATCAAGCGTGCCCGATACCGGGATATTGGGTACCGTTATAGAAATCAGGTCGGCTGTTGCACGGCTGATATTAGCTCCGGCAAGTTTAGCGCCATGATAATATACTGAATCACTCGCCAGTGCTGTGGCCATATCAAAGCTGATTACGGTAACATTGGAAGTGGTGGTTGCAAAATAAATAGTGGCATTGCCCCTGATATATTTACCTGCACTGGTATCGGGATTGATACGCAGGTTTAACCGGTAGTATTTTACATCGTAGTTACCACCGGTGCTTGGTACCAGCATGGAAGTTGATGACTGGTTTTTTAAACCCTCCATCTTGTTGAGCATCGCCTTATAATGGCTGGATAATTGCTGTGATACCTGGTCATTTAATTCAGCATCAGCAGTGTTGCCTTTCGCAACAATATTCTTTTCGTCTAAAAAAAGCTGGTTCCCGAGAACAAGGCTGTTGTTCTGGTTTTGCTGGGCACTTAGGACATTGTAGCAGAATAGGAACAGTACTACAATAGGGTAGCATTTTTTCATACCTGGATAGAATTTTCTTTGTTTTAGAAGGAATTGGACTGATATCTTAAACGCAAATAAAATAAAAATATTGTAGATTATATTACCCCTCCAGTCTTTTTTTTACTACAAGGCACTCGTAAAAGCACTTGGTTATAGTCCGTTTGGGCAAAAATACCAGTGTCTTATGCACCAAAATGCAGTAAAACCCCTACGCAAATACGCAAATAAGCTACAGTAGTGTTTACAGTCTTTAGTAGTGTAAATGCTACGTACAAAAAAAATAATAATATTTCAACTACAGCCTTTACGCAGGTATTTGCATTATTGAAAGCTTAGGCGCACCCGTTTATGGGTGGGTTTTTAATTCTATATGCATTTATTATAAAGTGCGGAAAATTTTGCGGTCACACAAAACAGCCGCCGGTTCAAATACATGCCGTATTTCAAATACAACTAAATATATATTTAACAGGCAACAGGCTATTAGGCGCAGAAACTGTATTTTTACCCTTTAATTTATTCAATCATCATGAGTACTGCTCCCGAACATAAACCCGTTATCGGTATCAGCTGCGGCGATATCAATGGCATTGGTCCCGAACTGATCATTAAAACACTCTCCGATAACCGTATACTTGATTTTTGCACACCTGTTGTGTTTGCCAATAATAAACTGCTGAATTTTTACCGTAAAACTGTGCCTGAATCGGGTATCAATTTCATGAGCCTGAAAGACCTGGGCCGTATCAATTACAGGCAGGTAAACCTGTTTAACTGCTGGGAAGAAGAGATCAATATCACCCCCGGCACTTTAACTGATATTGGTGGCAAATACGCCGTTAAAAGCCTGGTTGCTGCTGCACAGGCACTGAAAGACGGAAAGATTGACGGACTGGTTACAGCACCCATCAATAAAAAGAACACACAGTCGCCCGAATTTGATTTTACAGGACATACCCCCTATTTAAAAAATCTTTTTGGCGCCAATGATGTGGCCATGTTTATGGTGGCCGAAAATATTAAAGTGGCCTTACTTACCGAGCATGTGGCTGTTAAAGATATTGCCCGCTTTATCACCAAAGAAAATATTATACGCAAGCTGGAGATACTGAATAACTCACTTAAAAAAGATTTTGGCATTACCAAACCAAAAATTGCAGTGCTGGGACTGAACCCGCATGCAGGTGATGAAGGACTGATAGGAAAAGAAGATGATGAAATAATAAAACCTGCGGTGAAGGAAGCGAAACAAAAAGATATTTTCTGTTTTGGCCCATACCCTGCCGACGCATTTTTTGCCAGGGGGCAGCACGAAAAATTTGATGGCATACTGGCCATGTACCACGACCAGGGACTGATTCCGTTTAAATCGCTTGCCATTGGCGAAGGCACCAATTATACCGCAGGCCTCAGCGGGGTGAGAACATCGCCCGACCATGGCACCGCCCTTGATATTGCAGGAAAAGGAAAAGCCGACGAAGCTTCTTTCCGGCAGGCCATTTTCACCTGCGTGGATATCATCAATGCCCGCAAGGAACAAAAAGAGCAGTACAGGAACCCGCTCAAGAAAATAAGCGCCGGTATGCTTGCCCGTGCCGTGGATGAAAAAATAACCGAGGACTAAATACAGTCACAACTTATTTCTTATTGGCCTGGCTGAACTGCAGCGCCACCCCTGCATAATAATTCCGTGCAGGAGCTGCATTATAATAACGGCCTGCCGCCGCATTAATATCGTTACCCAAACTGTATACTTCATTCAGCAGGTTATCGGCACCTGCATAAAAATTCAGTTTCAGTTTTGATTGAATGGTGATTTTAAAGCCCGCCCTGGCTCCCAGCAAATGATATTTTTTTGCAGCCACGGAATTGGCATCATCCAAAAATATTTTATCACTATAATAATAAGTGCTGTTAACATAAAGGCCGTTCTTCAATTGCAGGTCCGCCAAAACCGACAAGGTATTTGCAGGCACACCCGGCAAATTCTTTCCCGAAAAATCTGCCGTGCCTTTTTGAAAACTGCCATAAACAAAACTGTTGCGGGTATAAGCTGTTTTTATAACCAGTGAATGCAACAGGCGTCCTGCAAAAAAGGTTGTATAATCTGCACCCAGTTCAAGTCCTTTTTGTTTTGCATTGCCGGCATTCACAAAATAATCGGCATTGCTGCTGTCTTTTCTTGAAACAAGTGCATTGTACAGTTTAAAATAAAAGGCAGACGCTTCCAGCTGCAGCTTATTTTTCAGCAGCGAAACCCTGCCGCCTGCTTCGTAATTCATTCCTTCCTCCGCTTCTAAAAAAGTACTGATCACACCTGTTGAAGGCAGCAGCTCCGCAATGGTGGGTGGTGAAAAACCTTTTGCAATATTTGCAAACAAGCTATAATTATCATTGATCTTTTTTTGCAGCGACAGGCGGGGTGCCATTTCATTTTGATAGGCACGCTCCTGTTCTGCCACCGGGTATTTACTCAGCCTGGTAAAATGCACTTTGCTGCGGTTTACACTTGCGCCGGCTGTCAGCACCCAGCCATATGGCAATTCAGCTGTGCCCTGTAAAAAAATATGGTAAGTACTGTAACGGACATCGTCATTGGTTTGCACCGTATCGGGATTACCGTTTTTATTCTTTGATACCAGTGTATTAAAAAAACCTTCCTGCATTTCGCCACCCGCCACCAGCTGCAGCTTTGTTTGGCCTGCAGTTGTTTCATAAATAAAAGAACTGCGGCCGCCAAAAGAAGGTTCGTTGCGCCGTTCATAATTACGGAACGTAGGATTTTTTATTTGTGCAAACGCACCATATAATGTGGTGGTGTTTTTAAAGGATCCTGAAAAATTGTAAGCATGTGTGATGCCTGCTAAAAAGTTTTTTTGATAGATCGTAGCTTTAGCGGTGGCAGCACCCGGTAATCCCCCGGCAGCAGGCCTTGCCTGTTTGGGATTGGCAGTAAATTCTGCCAGTGTGAGCCCGCCGGGAGTTTGATAAAAAAGGTCGGTATACAGCACACTGGTGGTCAGCTGTTGCCTTGCGGATATTTTAAACAGTGTGCTGAAACTGAAATTATCTTTACGGTTATTGGTATTATCCCTGTAACCATCACTTGCATTGTGCGAGGCCGTGATCAATGTGCGGTTATTTTCTTTTCCCAATGCTGCAGAAACCAGCACCTGCTGCAAACCATAGCTGCCGGTGATATATTCCAGGTTCACCGAAGGTTTCCAGCCTGTGTTAAAACCATGCATCAGTACCAGCCCGCCGGTTCCTGCACCATACATGCTGCCAGCCGGACCTTTCAGTATTTCGATGTACGAAAAATTATTGAATGCAAACTGGTTGAAGTAAGTATTGCCTCCGGGATCGGTTACAGGAATATCGTTCCAGTATACTTTTACATTACGCACACCAAAGGGCGAACGCAATGAACTGCCGCGTATGTTAATACGGTAACTGCCGGGGGAACGTTCTTCCATACGCACACCCGCAATGGTATTGAAGCCATGCACCAGGGATGTTTTATTGAAACGGTCGGCATTATTAATGCCCAGCACTTTTACAATGGTGCCGCAACTCACTGTTTTGTTTTGATGAAAAGCAGTAACCACCACCTTATCCATCAGCAATGATGAGTCGGCGGTTTTCTCCTGCTGTGCAAATAAAAACTGCAGTGACAGCAGCGGGAGCAGTAAGCAGCCAAAAATTTTTTTCACGGAAGCTGGTTTGTTTAAAAATAGTTTCGGTCTCCGGAGGGTACTTCAGTGATAGATCACAAACAGCCGCATGCGGTTTGTTTTGTAAAACTAAAAAAATAAAACCATGCAGCGGGGCAATACACACTGCGTAAAATATGATACACGGAAAGGAGGCATCCTGCAGCCTCCTTTACCGGTTTAATCCCCCGCGTTCAATCACCGTACTATCATCAGTTGTTTTACAATCTTCTCGGTGGCTGTTTCAATCACCAGTGCATATACGCCCTCGCTGTATTTATCGAGGCTTACACTGATATTATTAAAGCCCTTCACAATAGATTCCTGGCGGCTCAGCACTTTACGCCCGGCCTTATCTATCAGCATCAGTTTAACAACAGTATTTTTATCGGTGTACATGTTAACCGTAACATTGCTGCTTGCCGGGTTGGGCATCATGGTAACAGGCAGCTTGCTGAGGCCCTGGCGTACGGGAAGTATATCGCTGTATTTTACTTCGCCGGCGCGGCCAATTATTTTAAGCCTGTAATAAATGATCTCGCTGCTGATGCCGCTGATATCATCAGTAAATCCAAAACTTTGCGGCTGGTTCAGCATCACGGCATCATTTACCATACCCGTTTTATTGTACACCAGGTTATCTGTGCTTCTTTCCACTTCAACATGATCGATCTCTTTTGCAGCAATGATCGTCCAGCTAAGGTTCACGAGGGCAGCTTGTGGTATTGCAGTGAATTTTACAATATCCACCGGCAACACAATTCCCACGTAGCGCCAGTCCCTGTCGGTTTGTGCCACCGTTTTCTTTTGCACGGTAGCCTTTGTTCCCGGTGCCGGGTCGCCTGTTAAAGTACCACCGGTACCCATCATGTATGATGTGCCTTTTATGTTTGTAACAGAATTGAGTGAATCAAAACGGTTATCCAGCCCGTCGCCATCGGTATCAATACCGGTTAAAGTAAGTATCTCATCACATTTGCCATTCAGGTTCCAGTCGTTACCCTCACATATATCCGGCGCCCCGTCTCCATCGGTATCAAGATCCCTGTAATCTGGTATACCATCGCCATCGTGATCGTATACAAATATGCCTGATCCGCTAAAGCCCACAACATTGTCATAAGGACTCATCAATCCATCACCATCCGCATCGGTGGTGGTGGGCAGCTGGTAACCTGCGGTTGACATGCCTTCAATATTATCCGGTATACCATCATCATCGCTGTCAATATCCAGGTAATCAGGGTTACCATTACCGTCAGTATTTCTCAGGTTGAGCGCAGGCATTGCAGCTACAGCAGCCGACCATCCGCTCAGTCCTATCACACCATCCACAATACCATTGAGGTTTACATCCGGCAAACCGGCTTCAATCACATCCACAATACCATCTCCGTCGCTGTCCACATCGTATGGATTGGGGCGCAGGTCGCGGTCAAGGTTTTTATAAGGCCAGTTATCCGCACGGCCATCTACCGGTGCAATATCCGGACCGGTAAGCAGCAATGCGGTTGCGTTTACATTGTTATCGCTGATACCATCATAGTTTGCATCAACAAAATTATCCAGCTTACCATTGTTGTTTGTATCACCTCCCAGCACTTCCACCAGGTCGGGTATGCCATCATTATCACTGTCGGTATCGAGGTAGTTGGGAATACCATCACCATCAAAATCGGGTGCACCCAAACCCACGCCAGAGCCTGATGAACCCGTATTGTTGGCATCCACGTTTTGAGAGAAACCATCTGCATCTGTGTCAACATAATTATCAATAATACCATCGCCATTGGTATCAACACCATATGATTCCACAGTATCCGGGATACCATCGTTATCACTGTCCAGGTCATATTGGTTGATGATACCATCGAGATCTTTGTCGGCATTATCATTCACCCCGTCTCCATTGCTGTCAATAAAACCGGGGAAGGTAACATCCATGTAATTAGGAATACCGTTGTTGTTCGCATCGGCACCCCAGTCGAAGTTGTCGTTTACATTATCAAAGTTATAATCCACATAGCCAGGATAAGTGGGATCGTTCCAGTTGGGAATACCATTGCCGTTTGCATCCTGCAATGCCACGGGGTTATTGAATTCCACGTAATCAGGAATACCGTCGTTGTCATCATCAATATCAATACAGTTATTCACAGTAAGCACCACCGGTGTAACAGCGGAGTAGTTACAGGAATTAGTAAGGTTGGCCAGGGTGGTGGCCACCACCATACGGTATAAATTACCGCTGTTGATGGGAGCTGTTGCCGTAGGTGGCAATGTATAAGAATTGATGTACTGGTAATTACCGCCCACTAAAACAGGACTTGCAGAACCGGATGTGCCAGGTATATCATTCCATGTGGTACCGCCGTCGGTGCTGCGCTGCCATTTATAATAAATGTACACATTGTAATAAGAGCGCACGGTATCGGTAATCGTAAGTGTTTGTCCGGCACAAACAATAGGATTGGCTGAAGGCGAATAGGTCATCCTCGGGTAACAGGTTCTGATGGCGATATCATCAATAGCCCAGTCGTTACCGCCTCCGCCGGGAGCATTGTTCCTGAACGTTACCTTAAAATTATTTTGTGTGGCCGTGGTTTTGAAAATGAATGAGCGTTTTACCCAGTTATTAAGTGTGTCTGAACCGGTTTGTGTACCCCCCAATCCCTGGTACACCAATGTACCGGTGGTATAATAATCCACGTTATCTATCTGCATGGCGATATTGGGCCGCACACCCGAAGAGTCGCCCGCGGCTGTGGGAATATAATATGGCGGACCGCTTGCATCACTGGCACCCTTACCCGTGGAATCGCATCCGCATTTATAACAAAGGTTTTTGAACCAGGCCGAAATTTCGTAATAGGTTTCGGTACAGGCGCCGGTTACATTGTATTCAAAAGCCACATCGGTTTTATAAGCTGAGTTAATGGCCAGCATATAACCGCATGGGTTGGTGGCGCTGATGGGCAATGCAGGATTACAGGGTTTGTTTCCTTTTGAAACAGTTCCGGTATTTACGGCACCGGTGTGATCACCTGTAATATCCCATACGGTGAACACTCGTGAAGCATGACCCTTGGGAACTGTTTGCACTATAGCATTAGTGGCACTGGTATTATTGGCCACACCATAATAATAATCCTGCGGTGAGTTGGCGCCAAATGTGGCATAGGTATAATTGGTATTGGGAGACGTGCCCCTGTTTTGCGAGCCCGCACTTACAGCAGGCGCACCAAATGTGCCGTTGAATTCATCACCCAAAACATTGGTGGCCGAAATGGCATCGGGGCATTCTCCCGGGCTGTTGTACACGATCAGGCTGTCGTTCGGAAAATTTATTTTATAGAATGCGCCTGTTACCGAATCACGGTAAGCAAAGGCACCGCCGCCAAAATTTATTTTTGTACCATATCCTTTATTAACAACAACACGGTATGTTGCCATAATGATACAGGTATTGGTATAGAATGAAGGCCTGGAGCTGCTTCGTATAATTCCTCTTGCTGCCCTGCTGGCACCAATACCCATATTAATTTGTATAGTGGTATCTGTTCCCAAGCCTGCAGTGGTGTACCAACCGGCATCCTGGTCGGTATTGATATCGGTAAACGGTTTGTATAATTTCCCTTCGTTGGTGCGTAATGCAATACTGTCGGGCAATAAACCCAAACCCAGTCCGGGTGATAAGGTATCATAAAACGCCACACTGTCGATAGCCCTGTGCTGGCCGGAGGAATTTTGTTTTACCACCAGCGTGGCACGGATTTCAAGCACATCTCCGGGATTGATGGTACCGCCAATAGTACCGTCGGTAATGTTCACATAGGTTTTACCATAATCAATAATGGCAGAACCTGCATTGGCATTGGTGGGCATAAATACCAGCGTTTGCGAAAACTCCACCCATGGTGTATTGGCTGTGGTGGTGGTATTATTTACTGGCAGGTCGGTGGCCGATGAACTGCCGCGTGATATGATACAATTGACATTTGTTGCTGTACCTGCCGAATAGTTCCAGCCCACTTCAACACATATACGCTGGCCGGCAATAATATTGAGTGTGCCCACATTGAGCGAGATCAGCGTGCGGTTGGTAAGCGTGGTGGTAAGGTTGGTGGTGGTGGCCGAACCCACTTCAGTTGCAATGCTGCCGTCGGAATTGATTACACGTACATAGATAAAACCCTGCCCCGTAACAAGCGTGGTGCTGCTTTGCTGAAAACGTATTTGCCCGGTGAAGGTGCCGGTAACGGTTTGTGTTATGAGTGGTTCAGATATCCACTGATCCAGCAGGCATTTTCTTACAGCCGCTGCACCGCTGTTGCCGGTGGTTTTACTGGCAATGGCGCTGCCGTCTTTACCCGTACTCATTACAAAACGGCTTGCACCTGTGGTAACATTCCACCCGGCATTGAATGCAGGCGTAACGGTACTTGCCGTGTTGAGGTTTAAATAAAACCTCGTTTGGGAAAAAGCAGCCGTATGAAACAATAAAGCGGCTGTAAACAACACCAGCATTTTTCCATATAGCAACCGCTGTTGAAGTAAAACTGTTTTCATAAAGATCAGTTTGTTGATTTAACAGGATATCACGGAAACCAGGAAACGAAGACTACATAAACTTTGTAGTGAAAAATATTGGCAAAGTGTAATGCATCTACTATAGAACGTAGAAATAATTATTTTATTGTATAATTTATATTTTGAAAGTTTGTATCTCTAACAGGCTTTCTTGCAGCTTTTTCAGGCACTTTATTACAATATTTTTTTATTTTCTCTGTTTATAATAAGCAGAATACTGTAATATATTTACTACCAGTCATCGTTATTATATTATAGTAACACAACCTTATTTTATAAAATCCATTTTGCAATGAAAACCATTTTCAGGTACGCAACGGTCTTGTCAATGCAGTTTTTTCTTTGTACGGCGCTGCTGCATTCACAGCCTTCAAACAATAATTGCGCAAACGCCAAACTCATTACTTCCGATTCTGCCTGCGTAACGGGTACCAGCAGGCTTGTTGGGGAAACACTCAACTCCGCTACCGGCGACGGGGGCACGATCACATCATCCTGCACAGCAGTGGCATCGCAGGATGTATGGTATAAGTTTGTGGCAAAAACACAGTTCCCCACCATTACTGTAAGTAATCTTGGCGCCAACTGGGGCACCCGCTTAAAAATTCAGTTGCTGTCGGGATCCTGCGGAAGTTTTACAGAAGTGGCCTGCGCCAACAATGCACCACTCACACCTTCTCTCACCAACCCGCTCACACCGGGCAATACTTATTATATAAGAATTCATAAAAACAACACAACTGCTCCGGGCACATCGGGCTGGAACTTTGATATCTGTGTTACCGAACCCCTTACCAGGGGCAGCCGTATGAATGAAGTTTTTTCACGCACCATTTTATCTGGATCCGGTGTGCTCAATTATCCATGGGAAATTGCATACGGGCCCGACAATAATTTATGGATCACCGAATCGAGAGGTTATAAAGTGTATAAGATGAATCCGAACACCGGCGCCAAAACAATGGTGCTGGATCTTTCTTCGGGCAGTACATTTTTACCGGCGCCTTCTGACTCGCTCAATGCTGTAAATATGGGCACCTGGAGCCCCTGGCCGCAAGGTGGCTTTGCTGGTATGGCATTACATCCAAAATTTTTGGACCCCAGCAATCAATACAATTTTGTGTACGTGGCATATGTGCACCGTTACCTGGGCGGCTCATCTCCTTCCGGGTTATTTTACCGCAATAAACTGGTGCGTTTTACTTACAACACCGGAACTGGTTTGCTGGGCTCTCCTGCAGTATTGTGCGATACATTGCCCGGCAGTAAAGACCATAATTCGCAACGCATGATCATTGCACCCATGACGCAGGGCGGCAGTGATTATTATTTATTTTATGCATCAGGTGATATGGGCTCAGGCCAGTTTGAAAACAGGACAAGGGCACAGAAAGCGCAAAACCCTGCATCATACGAAGGGAAAATATTAAGGTTTAATCTTGATACCACAGGAGGTTTATCCTGGATTCCTGCAAACAATCCTTATTCATCTTCCAGTGCGGTATATGCCATTGGTATAAGAAACAACCAGGGGTTTGCTTATGATTCTGTAACAAACACTTTATACGGTTCATCACATGGTGCATACAGCGATGATGAAATAAATATCATTGAAGGATTTAAGAACTACGGTCACCCGCTCATCATTGGTTATGCGCAGGACGGCAACTATAATGGTACCACAGGCGCTCCCTCATCCACCAATGTATCGGCCGGATCTCCCTGGCTTACATCATCCGGTGTTTCATCCTGTCCGCCCATCGGCAGCGAATCAGCCAATAAAGACAGCATCAATTCATGGCCCAACGGCGCTTATCGCGACCCGTTATTTTCAGCATATCCCGGCCCGGCAACAGGTACAGGCTCTGTGGCAAATATATGGGCCACCACCAATGGCGCCAATTCTGACTGGCCTTCTGAAGCCTGGTCGGGACTTGACCTGTACAGCAAAAAAATTATTCCCGGCTGGAACCGGTCACTCATTGCGGCCGGTTTAAAATGGGGCCGGTTAATAAAACTAAAACTAGGTGCCACAGGCAATACCACATTGCCCAGCAACCTGTCGTATGGAAACAGTACAGACACCGTTACCTATTTCCAAAGTGTAAACCGTTACAGGGATCTTGCGTTTGCGCCCAATGGAAAAGATATTTATCTCATCATGGATAACAGCGCGGCCACATCGGGCCCGGGCGTGGGTAACCCCATTGTGCCTGCCTGTGCAGGCTGCGTGCAGAAATATTCATTTTTGGGTTATGCCGATGCAGGCGGGTTAAGCACTATACCTAAAACGGTGAATGTAACAGATGGCCCGGCCAATACCTGTAATGACGGTACAACAGTTACCATTGATGGCACCAATAATTTTTTATGGGTGCCCATTACGGGAGCCGACGGAAATATTCTTGCAGAGATCAACGCAATGGGGCAAAGTCTTGGCACCGTCACTTCTTCCTTCTATAAAAATTCAGGTGCTATCAGGGTGGCAGGCGGTGTGCATTACCTCGACAGGAATATCACCATCACGCCAACGGTAACCAGTTTTGCAACACCTGTTAAAGTGCGGCTGTACATTTCAAAAGCTGAACTGGATGCATTGATCGCAGATGGCGCCAGCAATGTTACTGGTATTGGCAGCTTAAAAATTTTAAAGAACAGTGATGCGTGCGGGCCGGCATTAACAAACGGCACCACGCTGCTTCCTCCCACCAATACCCTGCCTGCAGATTTACAGCAGGGCCCAAATGGTTATGTACTGCAAACAGATGTTACCGGTTTTTCAACTTTTTATTTTGGTGCCAGCAATGCACTGCTGCCGGTAGATATGCTTTCATTTACCGGTACATTGCAAACCGACCTGAGTGCTTTGCTGAACTGGAAAACGCAAAACGAGGTAAACACAGCCCATTTCATAATAGAAAGAAGTATTGATGGAAAAAATTTCAGCAGCATCGGAACCGTTGCGGCTTCTGCTAACGGCAGCGCAATGACCAATTATTCATTCACAGACAATGATGCCGCAAACCAGGGAGTTGCCATTATTTACTACCGGTTAAAAACAGTAGATGTGAATACCAGTTTCAAATACTCCAATACAATAAAACTGGTGCTGCCGGCAGCTAAAGGCGCCATAACGGTTTCGCCTAACCCTGCAACTGATGTATTAAATGCACAGGTGGCATCACCTGCGGCAACAGCATCGGCATGGCGCATTATCGATAATACCGGCCGTACCGTAATGCTCCAAAATGAAACACTCAAAAAAGGAAGTAATATGGTAATGCTTAATATTAAAACACTGGCAGCAGGCTCTTACCACCTGCACATAACAGGTAACGGCGTTGACATAAAAACAACATTCCAGAAACTATAAACAGAATATTACTAACCCGAAGAAATATAATACATCAAAAGGCCGGAATATTCCGGCCTTTTATTATTGAAAAACGGTATCGGCTATGCCTTTATTAATGCTGTAAGAACTGATGGTGATCTCGGCCCTGCCCTTTTTATTCTGTGCCTTGTCTTCAGTTTTTTTGGCTTCGCTGCCATCATCAAAGTCAAAGGTTACGCCTTTGGGCAGTTTGTAATCTTTTGTATTGAAAGAAAAAATAATCTTATCGGGCAAACCATAATCGAGGTATTTGCCATAACTCATTTCCAGTTCGTAACTGCCATTTTCACGGGTGGTGGTCTTCGCTTTTTTGATCACCGCATTGGCTTCATCGATGTATAAAGTTGAAAGCACCACTTCGGCATTATCATCTTCGGGCAACAGTTTTACCACCCTTACTGCGGCACCATCAATTTTATCGGTGCCCGCATCCAGCACGGTGTACTTGCCGCTGCTCACCACGTTATTGAGGTTGATATTAACAGCTCCTTTGGGCACAAATGAAATACCCTTATCATTTTTTATTTTAAGCTTGTTGGGTTTTTTAAAATACATTTTTATGGTAGCCACGGGCACTTTTAAAAATGCAACATTCGTCTTCATTTTCCCTGAAGCCTCGTAGTCGTTTACCTTTTACAGTTTTGCTTTTACTTTTTTCACCAGCGCCGTAGCATCCTGCGCAGCAGCAAACAGGCTGCAGCAAAATATTGCAGCTGTTGCAAGCATGGTTTGTTGGATTGTTTTCATGTTACGATAAAATGTCTTTACGTTTAAACACAATGACGGAAGCGGAAACGAGAATAAAAATATGTGCCAGTAAAATAAAAAGACTTTTGCGGATGGCGGCCCAGTTCTCAATGGTTCCTTTTACAGTTGCCCCATCTTCGGTGGTGCCAATATAAAAGAAACCCTTCCAGCCTACCAGGTATGATGTAAATAAATAAGGTTTCACATTCCGTTCAATCACGGGTAAATTGATATTGGAAATAATGGTACATACCAGCACAATGCAAACTGTGGCGATAATGGGACCAATGGAATTCTCTGCAAAAATGGACAGGAAGAGTGATAACGCCCCAATTACCGTTAGCGCCACCATGGCATACCCAAATGCGGCAAGGTATCGCCACAGCACATCATCTTTTGTGATAAGTGCAATCTGTGCTTCATCGCCCTTGGTACGCACCACCATCATATCATCCACCCCAAATATCAGCACACTAAACAGTAATGCGGTAAGCGCCATCCACAGCAGTAAAAAAATAACAAAGATGGTGGCTGCTAAAAATTTAACCAGCACCAGCTGTGTTCTTGTAACGGGTTTTGATATCAGCAGCCGCAGGGTGCCCATATTGGCTTCGCCCGAAATGGAATCTGCCGCTATCAGTGCCACCAGTATGGGCACCTGTATCAGCAATGTGTTTAAAATAATATAGCATAGGAAATAGCCGTTTATGATCTTGCTTTTTTCTATTTCAAATGTATCTTTTACGTCCTGCAGAATAAGATCGAGGTAACTGGGACCATCCACTTTAAATGCAAACTGGAAAATAAAAACGATGGCTGCTATCGCTGCAAATGCGATATAGGTCCTGGGCCGGCGTGATATTTTATACAACTCAATGCGCAGCAATGTCAGCATGTGGATGTTCGGTTGTAAGTGATAAAAAGTAGTCTTCTAAAGAATGGCGTGGCTGCACCGATAGTACGGCAATTTCCGCATCTGCCAGGTATTTTACCAATGCAGGAATGAGTGGTTTATTCAGCTGAAAACGCAAAACACCATTACCTTCCTGTAAATGGGCCGCCCATGCAGCGCCGGATATTTTTTGCCTCGCGGCAGCATTATCCGTTGTATCTACCTGCACAATTGTTTTGGCAGGGTCAAGCAATGTATCAGCATTGCCTTCCACAATTTTCTGTCCTTTATTAATAATGATAATACGGTTGGCAATAATTTCTATCTCGCTTAAAAGATGGGAAGACACCAAAACTGTTTTTCCCATTTCTTTGCTTAAGCGGATAATGAGTTTGCGCATATCTGCAATACCCTGCGGGTCGAGGCCATTGGTGGGTTCATCCAGTATAATGAGCTTGGGATCATGCACCAGTGCCACGGCAATACCCAGCCGCTGTTTCATTCCCTGGCTGAATGTTTTGACTTTACTGTGCGCCCGTTCATCCAGGCCCACCATTTTCAGCTGTTGCATCAATACATCTTCCGTTACTTTTACACCGCTCATTTCTGCAAAAATGCGCAGGTTCTGGTAAGCGGAAAGATATTTGTACAGGTCGGGTTTTTCAATAACGGCCCCCACCTGTTTCAGTATCTCGCTGCGATGCGTGAACAGGTTCTTCCCAAAAATTTCAATGGTACCGGCAGTAGGCTGTATCAGCGACAGCAGCATGCGTATGGTGGTGGATTTGCCGGCGCCGTTCTGCCCTAAAAAACCATATACATCCCCTTCATGAACCGTAAATGAAAGATCATTTACAGCAAGGATGTCTTTAAATTGTTTGGAGAGATTATGTACGTTTATTACCGCGGGCATAGTTTTATATCGGTAAAGATAAACGCAAAGGGCGGGTTTTTGTTCAAATTTTGACGGGGTTGCAAACCTTTTAACAGGTTACTGCGGATTAAAATATCATTGTACACCGGGGTTCATATAACCCTGCAGTGCCTTTACATATTCTTCAAATGCCTCGATGCCCTTTTTTGTAATGCGGCAAATGGTTTGGGGGTAGTTATCTTTAAACTGTTTGGTCACTTCAATATATTCAGCATCCTTCAGTTTGTCGATCTGCACACTTAAATTGCCTGCAGTGGAGTTGGTCTTTTCCTTTAAAAAAGTGAACTCCGCTTCCTTCACACTGATGAGGAGCGACATTACCGCCAGCCGGAGTTGCGAATGCAATATGGGGTCCAGTTCTTTAAACATCCGCTTTTTTTTGTTTTCGGTATTCGGAGTGAAGCAATAAACCTGGTATCAGCCACGCAAACAGGGCGCAGCCGGCCATAAATAAAAACGGGTATGGGTAGGAAAAGAATGCTGCTGCCACCGCAAACACCCAGCACAATATGCCGCCCCAAAGCATCAGCCTGTAATTACAAATGGCACCTGTAATGATGGTGGGGATGCCATATACCAGCATATAAACGGATCCGTGGATACCGGTGCCATATTTATTATTAAGGATATTATCTACAATGCTGATGGTGAACATGGAAAAACCAAATGTAGTCCATATTACACTGGTGGCACTGTCGTTAAAGCTTACAAATTTCTTCTCTTTTCGTTCCCTGATGCTGATCATCACCTGCGGCACCACCGCAATAAGCGTAAGAAACCACACACTGAACAACCAGTTAATTTTATGCAGGCTTGCATAAAAACTTACCAGGCTGCAAAATGAAACCACGCAGCCCCACAATATGGGGCCAATACCTTTTTCGTGGTAACTGGTTTTTGCCTTGTCAATGGTTTGCCTTATCAGGTGCAGGCTGTCTTGCGGGGAAAAATTTTCCTGTTCCATAAATATTATCAGGTTAGGTTAACTGTTTACCGTTTAGATGCTCAATTTATACAAACAAACGGTAAACAGTTAACTTAAAAAAATTACTTGCATTCCTGCAGCAGCATGTCCACTCTTTGTTTTCCCCATACAGGATGCAGCTCGCTGGCAGGTTTAAATGCAGCGAACAGTTCCTGTGCTTTTTGCAACTCGGGTTTTGCCGCTGCACAGCCACCGCCAAACTGTTCGGGTGTGCCTTTTAAATTTTCGCCTTTCAAATAATGCGGTCTTGGATTGGTGGGATCCTGTTTGATGGCCGCGTCATTGTTATTGCTGATCTCCTGGCCATACTGCATCCAGCGGTTCATGGGGTCAACAATCATATGGCAGGTGGCCACCATACTTTTAATACAGCTTATTTCACTGTTGTCTGGCTGCAGCGAATCGGCTTTTGCAATCAGTGCGCCGGCCCTGTCGGCAATACCATCTATTGCACCCATGTTTCCCTGCATTTGTGTAAAAGCATAATTTACCTGGCAAAGCGCAGCATAGTAATAGGGCAGCCACTGTGTTTTTTCAGCAATGGCAATACGTTCAAAATTATTGGCAATTGCCAAAAAGCTGGAAGGATTGCTGAAACCGCTGTCCATGGCAGCCATATTTTTTTTCATGGCAGCAACATATTTGTCGTTCTGGCCAAAGGTTAACACAGTTGAAAGAACGAATGCCGCAGCAAAGAGTATTTGTTTCATTTTTTATTTTTTTAAAGTTTGTATTATTTGTTTTGTTGCTGGTTTTTTAATTTTTGGTATTCATGTTCCACCGAATTGGCTTTAGGAAAAATATAGGCTCCGGCAAAATGAAACGCAAGCCCTATACCCCAGCCCAGCATGGGCCATATTGGCCATGGATAATGATTGGTATCCCAGTCGGCAAAATCAATTCCGCGGTGATGGTTACCCGAAAAAAACCAGATAGCCCATAAAAAACCGTTTACAACAATGTAGGTAACAAGATGGCTTTTAAAACCGGCCCTTTTTTGTGCAATTTCCCAAAGTTCAGGATCCTGTCCTTCGGGAACAGGTTGATGTTGATGTGACATGATTGAAAGTTTTTGGTGAATGATATAATGGCTTTACTTTTTATAAATTATTGTTGATTGCGTCCTGGGTTCTGTCGGTACCAAAGCTTAAGAAGCAGCCGATGAATGCAAAGCGCCTGCTGGTGGGACCCACCGGTTCCTTGCGGGTGCCATCGTAACTGTAATTATAAGTGTATACCTGTGTTTGCCCGAAAACATTGTTTACACCCAGCACCCATACCGCAAAGTTCTTTGTATTCTTTTTGCCAATGGTGGGCAGGTAATTCACACTAAAGCTGCAGCTGTTGTAGTTGATGGTGGTGCCCATATCGGTAAACACATTTTTATTTTGAGAAGCGTCAAAAGCAATGCGGTAATAGGGCCTGCCCGTTGCAAAATTATAACTCAGGTTGAATTGTGTTTTCCAGGGAAGTATAAATTTTTTGAACACAAATGCAGCAGTATGTTTTGCAGCAAAGGATGGCTGGATGGTGGAGGGATAATTGAGAAAATCCCTTTTGGTATCGAGGTAAGAATAGGATATCCAGTAATCCACACTTTTGATGGATTTTTTATCCCGCCAGAAAATTTCAAACCCTTTTGCGTAGCCGCTGCCATTGTTACTGGCGGCCACTTCCCTGCCAAAATTATTGATACCGGTTTTATACAGGTCGTCGTATTTTTTATAGAACAGCTCCGCCCGCAGGGTGCGCACGCCAGTGAGCATTTGATACTGCAGGATATAATGCGCTGCCTTTGAAAAATTGAGCACCGTGGAAGCGGGCAGGTATTTACGTTCAGGATTCTGGTAAAAAATTCCGTAGGCAAAACCGGCCGAACTGTATTTACCCAATTGGTATGCCAGCGAGGCACGAGGCGCCATATTCCATTTGTCCAGCAAGGCAGAATGTTCTCCACGCACACCCACCTTGGCTGCAAGGCTGTTGGTAATATAAACATCCGATTCTGCAAAACCTGCAGCCATGGTTTCTTTTATGGTTTCGCTGAATTTGGTACCGTCGTCTAGTGTATAGGCAGATTTTTCATTGCTGTTGCTGATCTCTGTTCCAAAGCGCAGGGCACTTAAACCGCCCAGTTTTTTCTCCAGCATGATCCTGTTTTGCAGGTAAGTACCATTAGTAGCCAGTGTGAAATTCTTATATGCATAAAACAGCGGTGTGGTAATCACCTGTTTTTTGTTATTACCGTCCTGCAGTTCGTTATTGATATCATCTTTATTGGTGCTGAAAGAAATGCCCGCGCTGAACTTCCAGCGGTTTTGCAGGGGCTGCTTCCAGCTGAGGTTATGGTACTGGTTGATGTTTTGCAAAGAGAAGGCATCTTTCATACCTGATGAATCAATATCATTGGTGCGGTACCCCAAATTGGTTTTACTTACATAAGAATACAGTTTCACCATGCCACCCCCTTTTGTTTTAAAACGGAAGTTGGCATCGCCGTCAAACACAATGGGCACTTTATAATAATCCTGCTTTTGTTTAATGATGTTGAATGCCAGCCACAGGTTGATATAGTTAACAGAAAATCCCCAGCTGCTTTTTTTATCTTTCGCCAGGTGCTGCATACCACCGCCCACACCTACCACGCTCACACCCAAGTCGGCCTCGCTTTTTTCTGGCAGGTCTTTACTTTCCAAAATGAGGGCAGATGATAAAGCCTGGCCATATAAAGCCGAATAACCGCCGGTGCTGAACACCGTACCCTTGAACAAAAAAGGATTGAAACGGCCCCTTTGTGCAATACCCGGTGTACTGCTGTAAAAGAAATTGTTTACCTGGGTGCCATCAATGAATACCTTGCTTTCGGTAGCGGTGCCACCACGTACAAATAAGCCCTCGCTTTCGCCCACCTGTTGTGCGCCGGGCAAACTTTTAAAAGCCTCGGTAACATCGCCATTGGCACTGGGAGTGGTAACCACATCAATATCGGTAAGTACTGCACCCTTCTTTTTATCACTGGCTTCAAAAGACCCGGCCGTAATTACCACGGCTTTCAGTTCTGTTATCAATTCTTTTAATGTGATACTGATACTGATGTCGGTGGTTCCAATGTTTACCGGCTGCTCAAATGGTCGAAAACCGGTTGAACTGGCCTGCAGCAGCTGGTTGCCTTTTTCGGTGGTTGTAAAACTAAAATTACCGGCCGAATCGGATGTGGCACCATCATAGGTGTCCTTCAAAACAATGCTGATTCCGGGCAATGGTTTACCCTTATTATCAACCACTTTACCGCTGACTTTTACCTGGCCTGCAGCGGCAATTGTGGCGATTAAAAAGAGAAAAAAGAAAAGAGATTTCATGGCTATAAATTTGTCGCAAACATAAACTGGTTTATTTTATAAACCAAATATTTTTTAAAGAAAAAAAATTATCTGTGCCTTTGTAAATGAGATACAGATAGCGCAAGACAACTCTTATATTTATTTGATTTTCAATAAAATAGACAACTACCAAAACCCCTGACCCTGGCAGGTTTTGGGGTTGAAATTTATCAACATGCCCTAAAATATATTTTTTTATGTGGGCTGAAATTGTAATTTAGCAACAGAATTTAATGGGTTAGTAAGTACAAAGGGCTATCAGAAATGATGGCCCTTTTACTTTTTAAAAACGCAGCATTACATACAAGTTTTCCCGCTTTATTTTTTGCTGACCTTCTTTTGCAGTTTCGTTTTTTACAAACGTTAAAACGACTGGTAACTTAAACTTCTTAAACAGTTCTTAACCCTGTTTCTGCAAAACATAAATCTGTAACCGCAAATCTAAAATCTGTATTCAGCTTCTATCTTTACAAAATGAGTAAAACCAAAACAAGTTTCTTTTGCCAGAACTGTGGTTATGAAAGCGCCAAGTGGCTGGGCAAATGTCCCAGTTGCAATACCTGGAATACTTTTGTTGAAGAAGTGATTGTAAAAGGGACGGATAAAAAAAAGGAAGACAGCTGGGATGATTATAACAACGGCACAAAAGGAAAAGTAATTTCCATAAACGAAGTAAGCAGTGCCGAGGAAAAAAGAATTGTTACTGGCGACAATGAACTGAACCGTGTACTGGGTGGCGGTATTGTGCAGGGAAGTATTGTGCTGGTTGCCGGAGAACCCGGCATTGGAAAAAGCACCCTGTTCCTCCAAAACGGTTTGCAGTTAAAAGATACTGTTATATTATATGTGAGCGGAGAAGAGAGTGAGCAGCAAATAAAAATGCGTGCCGACCGTATTGGGATAAAGAATGAAAATTTTTACCTGCTCACGGAGACCAATACCCAGACAATTTTTAAAGAAATAAAAAAACTGAAACCGCAGCTGGTGATCATCGACAGTATTCAAACACTGCAAAGCCCTTACGTGGAAAGCGGCCCGGGCAGCATCAGCCAGATAAGGGAAACCGCAGCCGAACTGCAGCGTTTTGCAAAAGAAACCAGCACCCCTGTTTTCCTTATTGGACATATTACAAAAGACGGGAACATTGCCGGCCCCAAGATTTTGGAACACATGGTGGATACCGTGCTGCAGTTTGAAGGCGACCGTCATTATGCCTACCGCATTTTACGCACACTTAAAAACCGTTTTGGATCCACTGCCGAACTGGGCATTTATGAAATGACCGGTGAAGGCATGCGTGCCGTAACCAACCCCAGTGAAATTTTAATCACACAAAAAGAAGACAGCCTCAGCGGTATTGCCATTGCCGCCACCATGGAAGGCATGCGCCCGCTTTTAATAGAAACACAGGCGCTGGTAACACAAAGTGTATATGGCACGCCGCAACGCACCGTGAGCGGGTTTGACCTGCGCCGTTTACAATTGCTGCTGGCCGTTCTGGAAAAACGCGGCGGTTTTCATTTTGGCGTAAAAGATGTATTTGTAAATATTGCCGGTGGTTTAAAAGTAGAAGACCCCAGCATTGACCTGGCCATTGTTTGTGCCCTGCTCAGCAGTTATGAAGATGTGCCGCTGCCACAGCAAATTTGCTTTGCCGGCGAAGTAGGTTTGAGTGGCGAGATACGTGCCGTGAACCGCATTGAACAACGCATAGCCGAAGCAGAAAAACTGGGTTTTGAAAAAATTATTGTCAGCAAGTACAACAGTAAAAGTTTGCCCAAACAAAAAACAAATATTGAAATTGTGGCGCTGGGTAAAGTGGAAGAACTGTACCAATACTTGTTTTAGACCATTCATTTTTATTGATATATTTGTAAATATGCAACGTACCTGCTTCTTTATTGCAACAGCAATTTGCCTTTTATTACTGGCTTCCTGTCAAAAAGAACTTTCGCTGGAAAATAATCCGGGTACCCCGCCCGGAAGTACCGGTAACGACAGCACCCTATTAAGTATGTATATACAGGTAGATACAACTGCAGGCAGCATTGATACAATGAGCAAAACAGTTTTTGAATATGATGTATTAAAAAGACTTACAGCCTACAAAACTTTCAATTACATTAATAATATACCAGCATTGGCTGAACCATCGGTAAGAGGATATTACTTTTACAATGGCACCGATACCTTAGCATTTAAAACAATTATTGTGGCAGCCGACAGTTCGGGCAGCGGTGATATTAACGTGGACTCCTCCTGCTCATTTTTAACCAGGAATGCCAGCCAGCAAATAACAAGAGATTCTGTTTACTATTTGCAGTACCAGAGAACTACCGGACCAGGCCTGGGGACACTGCATACCTATACTTCCAATTTCATTATTTATGCCGACAGTGTAATTGACAATTACAGGGAAACCGATAATGCTGGTGGTATTACAAGTGTGGTAACGGGTAAAAACAAATATGCACAAACAAAACTTAACGGGAACCTGGCAAGTGAGACCTTTTACATTTGGGAAAATACAGGCTACCGCCAAATAAGAAGTGAATCTATCAGCTATGATAATAAAATTAATCCTCTTAAGATCTTAAGCACTAATTACCCTGTCATCCTCAATGATAATTTTAGCGCCAACGAATATTTGTACAGAAATAATTTCACACAAATAACAAGTACAGAAAACACAACAGCTCCCCCGGTTACAAGCACAGCGGTATATATGTATACTTACAACACACTGAATTTACCCAAAACCGTGGTGAGCTATGATATTGCAAACCCATTAAGCGCTGTTAAAGGAATTTATATCTATACAAAATAAACAACAGAAGGATACGTATGAAATTACTATCCTCCATTTTATCCGGCACCCTTCACATCTTCTACCCGCATGTATGCACGGGCTGCGGGAGTGATATTTTACCGAATGACAACCTGCTCTGCCTTGCCTGCACCGAAAGTTTACCCAACACCCATTTTGCATTGCACGAAGGAAATCCCGTAGAAAAATCCTTTTGGGGCCGCATACCGGTTGCTGCAGCACACAGCCAGTTCTATTTTGCAAAAGAATCACTGGTACAACATCTCATACCTCAGCTGAAGTATAAAAACAATAAAGAGATCGGGGCTTATTTAGGCGAGCTTACCGGCAGCACATTACTGGGCAGCGGGCGGTTTCAAAATATGGATATGATCATTCCATTACCGCTATACCCCGATAAAGAACGCAAACGCGGCTACAACCAGGCCGCCGTTATTTGCGATGGCATGGCAAAAACGATGCAGGCGCCTGTTATAACTAACAACGTAACAAGAAAACGTTTTACAGAAACACAAACACGCAAACACCGTGATGAACGATGGCAGAATGTGGAAGGGAGTTTTGTGGTGAATAACCCTGCAGCACTCGCCGGAAAAAATATTTTACTGGTGGATGATGTGGTAACCACCGGCGCCACACTGGAAGCATGTGGCCAGGCCATATTGCAAATTGAGGGCACCCGGCTTTTTATTGCCACACTGGCCTATGCCGACAAATAGTTTTCCATTAAATTTGAAACATGAAGCAAGGCCTTGTATCCATTCTGCTGTTTTTATTTGCGTGCGTTTTTTACAACTCCTGTAAAAAAGATTCCTTTATTACCAGTGCCGAAGCAAGGCTGAACATTACTGCCGACACCGTAAAATTTGATACGGTATTCACCAGCACGGGCTCCATTACCAAACAGTTTAAGATCATTAATGAAAACGATCAGAAACTCCGCATCAGCAAATTAAAATTAATGGGTGGCAGCAGCTCCGCATTCAAAATAAATATCAATGGCAGCAATACCACCGAAATGAATAATATTGAAATTGCCGCCAACGACAGTATTTATATTTTCGTTTCAGTAACCATAAACCCTAACACGGCCAGCCTGCCCTTTGTGGTAAGCGACAGTATTTTGCTGGATTATAACACCAACCTGCGCTATGTACAGTTACAGGCATACGGGCAAAATGCCAACTTTTTACGCAATACTGTTATTACAGGAAATGTGAGCTGGAGCAATATCCTGCCTTATGTTATTTTAGGCTCACTTCAAATTGATGCAGCAGCAACACTTACCATTCCGCAGGGATGCAAAATATATGCGCACGCCGATGCACCCATTTTGGTGGATGGCAGTTTAATTGTAAATGGCACTAAAGCTGCTCCCGTGGTTTTTGCCGGCGACCGTTTGGATAATTATTATAAAGACCTGCCCGCAGGATGGCCCGGTATTTATTTCAGGAACAGCAGTAAAAACAATGTACTGCAGTTTGTAGAAATAAGAAATGCTTACCAAGCAGTGGTGGCCACCGGTCCCTCGGTAAATGCAAATCCAAAAATTATTTTACACCAGTGTATCATCGACAATGCCTACGATGCCGGTGTGCTATGCGCCAACAGCAGCCTGCAGGCCGATAACAGTTTAATAAGTAATTGTGGAAATAATATCTCACTGGGTTATGGAGGGAACTATATTTTCACCAATTGCACCGCCGCCACTTACTCCAATTTATTCATCACACATAAAAACCCGGTGCTGAGTGTAAATAATTTTGCCTTGCAAAACGGAAGCCTGGTTACGGCAGATCTGAACGCAACATTCCGCAACTGCATTTTTTGGGGCGACAGTAGTTTTGTAATTAACGAGGTGCTGGTTAATAAACAGGGAAGCAACGTATTTACCGTTTTATTCGATAAGAATTTATACCGCGGCAACGACCCGGCCAACAGTTCTTTAAATGCCAATATCCGCAACAGCGATCCCTTGTTTGACAATATTGATATTACCCGCAGGCTATTTGATTTCAGGATCACAAAAACCGGCGCACCCGGCATCAATAAAGGAGCCGCCACCAGTTTCTTAAAAGACCTGGACGATAAGAACCGCAGTGTTGGACTGCCGGATATTGGTTGTTACGAAAAACAATAATTATTACGGGCGGTAAATAATAAAATAAAAGGTTGCCGAACTTTATAGTCATTTCATTGTTTCTTTAACAGACAAAACTATTACACATGATAAAAGCATTGTTTATTGCAGCAGCCGTTTCCATGCTGAGCTTTACCATTGGCCCGGCTTCAAAAGCCAAGGGCATTTATTCTTTCAAAGTGGAATCTTTGGAAGGAGGCAGCATCGATTTTTCAAAATTTAAGGGTAAAAAACTTTTGATTGTAAACACTGCCAGCAAATGTGGCTATACCCCGCAATACAAAGGACTGGAGGAGCTGTACCAGAAGTATAAGGACAAACTGGTGATCGTTGGTTTCCCTGCCAATAATTTCGGCGGCCAGGAACCCGGCTCCAATACTGAAATAAAAGAATTCTGCACCAAGAATTATGGCGTTTCCTTCCCAATGGCCGCGAAAGTTTCAGTAAAGGGCGATGACCAGGCACCTATTTACAAATGGCTTTGCAATAAATCAGAGAACGGTGTGCTGGATGCAGAGATCAAATGGAATTTTGGTAAATTTTTATTGGATGAAAAAGGCAATATGGTAGCCTATTTTCCAAGTAAAGTAGAACCGATGAGTGAAGAGATTACCAGCAAGCTGTAATAAAATTATCCCGCTTTGCTATAAATCCGGAGCAACTAACTGCTCCGGATTTCTTTTTATTTTAATTTGCACCCATGCAATTCCAGTCCATCACCGGCCAGAAAGAAGTTAAAGAGCAGTTAGTGCAAATGGTGCAGCACAACCGCCTCAGCCATGCCTTATTGTTTTTAGGCAAGGAAGGCAGCGGTGCCCTGCAACTGGCACTGGCTTTTGCACAATATGTTACATGCGACAAGGTGAATGGAAGACAGTTGAAAGATGACAGTAAACAGCTGGCAGCCGGTCCATCCCTGTTTGGAGAACCAGAACCCGCAGTAACCGAATTGCCAGCTATCAACCATCAACCATCAACCATCAACGATTCCTGCGGCACCTGCCCGGCCTGTAAAAAAGCTGCCGAATTCATTCACCCCGATATACATTTTTCATACCCGGTGATACCGGCAAAACCCGGCGATAAACCCATCAGTACCGATTACATCAAGGAATGGCGGGAGTTCATCAAAAAAAATCCATACGGTAATGTGTACGACTGGCTGCAGTTTATAGAAGCCGAAAACAAACAGGGCAATATCACTGCAGAAGAATGCAACGATATCATCCGTAAAATGAACCTGAAGAGTTTTGAAAGCGAATACAAAATTCTCATCATCTGGATGCCCGAATACCTGACCAAAAATGGCAACAAGCTTTTAAAACTGGTGGAGGAACCGCCCCCCAATACCCTGTTTATTTTTGTGGCAGAAAATGAACAGCTCATACTGCCCACCATTTTATCCCGCACACAGCTGGTAAAAATCCCCCTGCATACCAACCAGGAACTGGAAGCGGCGCTGGAATTGCACGATGGCGTAAGCCCCGAAAAAGCCCGCCAGGTGGCCGCCGTGGCCGAAGGCAATTACCGCGAGGCCCTGCAAATGCTGCAGCATGCCGATGACGACTGGCAGGCCCTGCTTCGGGAATGGCTCAATGCTATTTTAAAAACCGGGCCCGTGGCACAGGTAAAATGGATTGAAGATGCCTCCAAACTGGGCCGTGAAAAACAAAAGCAATTTTTAAAATATTTCATCCATCTTTTGGAGCAGGCCATCCGGTTAAGGGCGCTTTCAACGGGCAACCACCAACCGCCAACTACCAACGATACTGATTTTGCCCTGCGCCTCAATAAGATCACCAGCATTGGCCAGCAGGAGGCCATTATTGACGAACTGGACAAGGCCAGCTACTATATTGAGCGCAATGCCAACCCAAAAATGCTTTTTCATGCCCTTTCCATTAAGTTATACCATATAATTAGCAACAAATCAGTAATTTTGGTGAATTGAGGATCCCGGACCATGCAGGTATGAATTATGAGTAATGAATTATTGTTTGTGTATTATAGTTTTTGATACCAGCTTTTTCAGCCATACTCAGCATCGTTGTGTCACTCACTTCAGCTAAATATCAATACTCAACGCCACCGGCCGTTAGTATGCAATAGTACAGGAGTGCGACGCCACCGAAGCTCATAGTAATTCATCTGCCCGGCTCATAACAATCCTCACAGGGCAGCGGCCTTATTAACTGATTTACTAATTAACCAATTAACAAATAGTATGGGATGTGGAAGCGGTGCTTGCGGAACTAATGGAGCCCCGGGCGGATGCCAGAGCCACGGCAGTTGTGCCAGTGGCAGCTGTAACCGCATGAACGTGTACGACTGGCTTGCAAACTTACCTATCAGCGATATGGAAAGCAGCTGCCGCATTATTGAAGTAAGCTTTAATAATGGCAGCCGTAAAGATTTTTTCAAAAACACCACTGTGCACACTTATGAAAAAGGTGATATGGTGGCCGTGGAAGGCGTGAGTGGTTTTGATGTGGGTATGGTAAACATGACCGGTGAACTGGTGCGCCTGCAGCTGAAAAAAAATAAAGTTGACGAGAAGGACCCCGAAATAAAAAAAGTGCTGCGCCGTGCCAATGAAACCGACCTTGGTAAAATGAAAGAAACCAAGGCAAGAGAAGCACAGGTACTTATACGCAGCCGCGCCATTGCCAAACAGCTGAACCTGGAAATGAAAATGGCCGAAGTGGAAATACAGGCCGATGGCCGTAAAGCCACTTTCTTTTACATTGCCGATGACAGGGTGGATTTCAGGGAACTGATAAAAATTTACGCGTCCGAGTTTAAGGTAAAAGTGGAGATGCGCCAGATAGGTGCCAGGCAGGAAGCTGGTAAAGTAGGCGGTATTGGCAGTTGCGGCCGTGAGTTATGCTGCAGCAGCTGGCTCAGCGATTTTAAAAGCGTTAATACCAATGCGGCACGTTATCAAAACCTCAGCATTAACCAAAGCAAATTAAGCGGCCAGTGCGGCAGGCTAAAATGCTGTTTGAATTACGAACTGGATACATACCTGGATGCACTGCAGTTTTTCCCCGATGACGCAGATGTGCTTGAAATTGAAAAAGGCCGTGCATTCCTGGCAAAGAAAGATATTTTCAAAAACCTGATGTGGTATACCCTGCCCGACAGTAATAAACAATACCCGCTTACACTCGAAAGGGTGAGAAAAATAAAAGAAATGAACCGCCAGGGTGTAAGACCAGAAAACCTGGAACCAGTTGAAATTGTTGGCAACAAACCAAAAGAAATTGAACCTGTGTATGCCGACCTGGTAGGACAGATCAGTTTAAAAAGCCTGGAAAAAACCAGCCGCAAACGCAGGGAAAAAGAAAGAGGCGGACAGCAGGCTGGCAAACCACAGCAAAACCGTGGAGGCGGCAACCAGCAAAGGCCAGGAGGTGCTGCTGGCAACAGACCACCGCAACAGGCACCGCAAAACCGTGGAGGCGGCAACCAGCAAAGACCACAGCAAAACAGCGGTGGTGGTAACAGGCAGGGCCAGCAAAACCAAAACCGCAACCAGCAACGCCCCCAGCAAAACAGGAGCCAGAACCAGCAAAAACCACAACAAAATAACAAAGCCGATAACAGGCCCAAATCATAATGTAAAACGTCAGGTTTTTTAGCCTGGCGTTTTATTTTTGCAACATAATTCAGCGCATGTCTATTGCAGTAAATAACCTCACAAAGATCTATGGCACCCAAAAAGCGGTGAACGGCATTTCATTTACAGTAAATAAAGGAGAGATCGTGGGCTTTCTCGGTCCCAATGGTGCCGGCAAAAGCACCACCATGAAGATCATTACCGGTTATATTGCTGCCGATGGCGGCAATGCTGCTGTTTGCGGAATACCTGTAAGTGAAAACAGCAACGAAACAAAAACAAAGATCGGTTACCTGCCCGAAGCCAACCCACTGTATTATGACATGTACGTAAGGGAATACCTTGCATTCATTGGCAACATACATAAAGTGCAGGACGTACAACAAAAAGTGGAAACGGTAATTGATACGGTTAAACTAAGGCAGGAAGCAGGAAAAAAAATTGGCCAGCTCAGCAAGGGATATAAACAGCGTGTTGGCCTTGCCGCTGCATTGATACACGACCCCGAAGTATTGATACTGGATGAACCCACCAGCGGACTGGACCCCAACCAGATTGTTGAAATACGCGAAGTGATCAAAGACCTGGGCAAAAACAAAACTGTTTTATTCTCCTCGCATATTATGCAGGAAGTGGAAGCCATTTGCGACAGGGTGATCATCATCAGCAAAGGAAATATTGTGGCAGACGATAAACTGGCTAACCTGCAAAAAGGCAGTGGTAACCTGCATATCGTATCCATCACATTCAGTAAAGACGTTGAGCCGGCATTGTTACAAAACCTGCAGCATGTTTTAAAAGCCGAACAGCTTTCAGCATCTCATTTCCAGTTTTCAACTGAAAACCCTGAAGCAGTGCGCAAACAACTGATGGAACTCAGTTTGCAGAACAACTGGAACATCGTTTCTTTGCAAAGCGAAAACAACAGTCTTGAAGATGTTTTTCGCTCTTTAACTACAAATTCATCTGCCGAAGCTTTAGCGAAGGCAGAAAACTAATTAATAATTTAAAATCAGAAAGAAGATGAGCTACATTGCCTCCATTCATGCCCGGCAGATATTGGACAGCCGCGGCAATCCTACTGTAGAAGTTGATGTGTTAACTGAAAACGAACATTTAGGCCGTGCTGCTGTGCCAAGTGGTGCAAGTACCGGTATTCATGAAGCAGTTGAACTGCGTGACAACGATAAAAAGAAATACCTGGGTAAAGGCGTTTTAAAAGCCGTTAAAAATGTAAATACTGTTATTGCCGATAATTTATTGGGCTGGGATGTTGCCGACCAAACCGGTATCGACGCTGCCCTGCTGGCATTAGATGGCACATCCAATAAAGGTAAACTGGGTGCCAACGCATTGCTGGCAGTGAGTATGGCCGTTGCCAAAGCCGCCGCCCTGGAAGCCAACCTGCCTTTGTTCCGTTACATTGGCGGCACCAATGCCAAAACACTGCCCATTCCCATGATGAATATCCTCAATGGGGGTGCGCATGCCGATAACAAAATAGATTTCCAGGAATTTATGGTAATGCCTGTTGGCGCATCTTCATTCAGTGAAGGCTTGCGCTGGGGTGTTGAGATATTTCACGCACTCAAAACCGTACTGAAGAAAAAAGGCTTCAGCACCAACGTGGGTGATGAAGGCGGTTTTGCACCCAATATCCAGAGCAATGAAGAAGCTATTGAAACTGTATTAACAGCTATCCAGGCGGCAGGTTTTAAAGCAGGTTCTCAAATCACCATTGCCATGGATGCAGCCAACAGCGAACTGTGGGACGGTAAAAAGAAAAAATATGTTTTCCATAAAAGCAATGGTAAAGAAGTAAGCAGCGACCAGCTGGTGAAATTCTGGGAAAGCTGGGTAAAACAATATCCCATTGTCAGTATAGAAGATGGTATGGCAGAAGATGACTGGAACGGGTGGGCCGCTTTAACACAGGCTATTGGTAAAAAATGCCAGCTGGTGGGCGACGACCTGTTTGTTACCAACGTAACCCGTTTGCAGCAGGGTATTGATAAAAGCATTGCAAACGGTTTATTGGTTAAAGTAAACCAGATTGGTACTGTTACAGAAACCATCAACGCGGTATCACTGGCACAAATGAGCGGTTACAATACCATCATGAGCCACCGTAGTGGTGAAACTGAAGATACCACTATTGCCGACCTGGCTGTTGCATTGAACTGCGGACAGATCAAAACGGGTTCTGCAAGCCGTACCGACCGTATGGCAAAATACAACCAGCTGATCCGTATTGAAGAAATACTGGGCGAAAGCGGTGTGTATCCAAAAGGAAAGATTAAATTTGGTAAATAGCCAATAGCTGATGGTTCATAGTTCATGGTTTGACCATGAACTATGAACCATTATCCATGAACTAAATGAAACTATTATCACACATACCATCCTGGCTAAAAAACAAATACCTGCTTACAGGTGTGGCTTTTTTAGTATGGATATTTTTTTTCGACAAGAACGATATTCCTTCCTCCATTAACTCAGTGAAGAGCTATAAAAAACTACAGCAAACCGAGCTGCACCTGAATAAACAAATAGCCGATACCCGTAAAGACCTCGATTTACTGAAAACCAACCCCCAAACCATTGAAAAATATGCAAGGGAGAACTATCTCATGAAAAAGGATAATGAAGACCTTTTTATAGTAAGTTTCGACGAAGGGCAGTAATTTTTCGACCAAAAATGCAATATCCGACTCTCAACTCCGTTTATAGATACGGATTATGGATATTTAATTCTTTAACACAAGTTACTTATTTGTTTATGCACAACTTTACACCGGAAGACCTGTTATTGTACCTGTACAATGAAACTTCCACCAGCCAAACAGCTGCTATTAAAGCTGCTTTGGAAACAGACTGGAGCCTTCGCGAAAAATTTGAAGAACTGACACTTGGTCAAAAAGAGCTGTCACTCATCAAATTATCGCCGGCACGTAAAACAGTCGACAATATTTTGAACTATGCTGAAAAAGCACTCAGCGAATTACCTGCTGAAGTTTAAAACAGTTGTTTTTAATGTAAATTACATCCCGCCTCAAGCGGGATTTTTTATGACCAAAAAAGAACGTTACCAGTTTATAATTGATTATTTTTTGCAACATGCTCCTGATGCCGAGACGGAACTGTTCTACGACAATCCGTTTCAATTGCTGGTGGCTGTCATTCTTTCGGCCCAGTGCACCGATAAAAGGGTCAACCTCACCACTCCTTTCATTTTTGAAAAATATCCCGATGCAGAATCCATGAGCAAGGCCAGTTTTGAAGAGCTTTTTCCCCTCATTAAAAGCATTTCTTATCCCAACAATAAAACCAAACACCTCATTGGCATGGCAAATATGCTACTGGAGAAATTTGAGGGTAAAGTGCCCATGACGGTGGATGAACTGGTACAATTGCCTGGTGTGGGCCGCAAAACCGCCAACGTGATCACTTCAGTGGTGGACGAACAGCCCAACATGGCAGTAGACACACATGTTTTCAGGGTAAGTGCCCGTATTGGGCTTACCACCAGCGCCAAAACGCCCCTTGCAGCTGAAAAACAGCTGATAAAACATATTCCTGCGGCTTATGTGCACAAAGCCCATCACTGGCTTATACTGCATGGCCGGTACACCTGTACGGCCCGCAACCCAAAATGCAGCAGTTGTGGCATTAAATCTGCCTGCAAATTTTATTCCTTTAAAAAAAATGCTGATATTTAAGCATTGAAATCGGGGGTATCCTTTTAAAATCATGCATTGTAACACAAAGGAAACCTTATTTCATGAACAGAACACTAATTGCAATCACTGTTGCTTTAATGCTGGCTCCGGCATTACCTGCATTTGCCCAACCCGATTTCTACGACGATCCCTATTATTCCAGCAACATCACCGTTGAAATTGGCTCTTCAGTTGGAATTATGAACTGCCTTACCGACCTGGGTGGCAGCACAGGCACCGGTAAAAAATTTTTAAGTGATATCAACTGGAGCAACAGCAAGGCCTGTGGCAGTATTTATATGAACGTGGCATTCAGAAACGCGTTTGTACTGCGGGGAGATATTACCTGGGGTGGTGTGCGTGCAAGTGATGGCGTATTAAGTAAAGTAAAAGAAAGCACATTGGGGCGGTATGACCGTAACCTCAGTTTCCGTTCCAGCATTTTTGATGTGATGATCGGGGGAGAAATACATCCCCGGTATTTTAAAAGATATGCCGAAAAACAAAAGCTGCCCCGGCTTTCACCGTATGTACTGGGGGGCATTGGATTCTTTACTTTTAACCCGCAGGCAAAATACAATGGCGTATGGACCGATCTTCAGCCACTGCATACAGAAGGACAGGGATTCGCCGAATATCCTGAAAGGAAACCTTATAAGCTGAAACAGTTCAATATCCCTGTTGGCGCAGGTATCAGGTATAAGGTAAGCTCCCTCATTAATTTCAGTGCAGAATGCGTGTACCGCATTTTAAATACCGACTACCTCGACGATGTGAGTACCACCTATATTGACAAAAACCTTTTTCCAAAATATTTCAATGGCGAAATGCTGGACCTTGCAAAAGCCCTCAGCGACCGTCAAAAAGAAATAAACCCGGCACATGTTACCAATGTAGATGATATAAGGGGTAACCCCAAAGTAAATGACTCATTTTTTTCCATTAATTTTAAGGTAGGTTTTATTTTCTGACGCTTGCTCCTGAAAAATAATATATCCATTGCAGTTACAGAGGGGAAAAACAACACCAGAAATTGTAAACAAAACCCAAAAAGTTGAAAATTAATTGGTGAATAATCGTTTTATTTGTAATTCCAACATTATCCCTGCAAAGCCCTGCCACTAACTAAAAGCACTTTTTTTCATGAAAAGATTACCAGTTATTGCAACTGCAGTTGTTGCGTTATGTTTTACAGGGATTACAGCAAAGGCCCAGTATTATTTTTACGACAATAACTATTATGACAACCCGGTTGTATACGAATTGGGGGGCTCCGTGGGTATTATGAACTGCCTTACAGACCTTGGAGGCAAAAAGGGTATCGGCAAGAAATTTATTAAAGACCTCAATTTTGGTAATACACAACTTGCAGGAAGTGTGTACCTCAGTGCTATTTACAGAAATGCCGTGGCATTGCGGGTGGAAGGCACTTTTGGGCAGGTAAAGGCCTATGACAGTATTCTTAACAAGGTTAAAACCTCCACTTTTGGCAGGTACGAACGCAACCTCAGCTTCAGAAGCAATATCACAGAATTTATGGGCGTGGTGGAAGTGCATCCCCTCATGTTCAGGAAATACGATGAAAATATTGAGATACCCAGGCTTTCGCCGTATGTGCTGGGAGGTGTTGGCTTCTTTTCCTTTAACCCGCAGGCAAAACTTCAAAACAAATGGGTTGACCTGCAGCCGCTGAGTACCGAAGGACAGGGCTTTGCAGAATATCCCAACCGCAAACCTTACAGCCTGAAACAAGTAAATATCCCTGTTGGTGCTGGTGTAAAATATGAACTGTCGCCCATGCTTAATTTAAGGGCCGAACTGGTATATCGCATCCTGAGCACCGATTATCTTGATGATGTAAGTACCAGCTATATTGACCCCACATTATACTCCAATTATTTTACCGGCACAAGGCTTACCAATGCATTGCTGCTGAACGACCGCCAGTACGAGATAGACCCCACACATATCACCACTGAAGGTGATCAGCGTGGCAATTCAAAAAAGAACGATGCTTATTTTACTTTCAATATTAAAGTAGGACTTGTTTTTGGAAGGGAAAAGATCCGCCGCCATTAAACAATAAATTCATCGCAATAAAAAAGGGCTGCAACTGCAGCCCTTTTTGCTGAGTGTAAATTTTTATCGTAACAACAATACCGTTCCCTGTTTTTGCACAAGCTGTTTATTGCTGGGCCGGGTATAATTTACCACCCAAACATAAGCGCCCTGGTTGAGTTTATTGTCATCCAGTTTTCCATCCCAGCCGCTAAGCGGGTCTTTTGTTACAAATATTTTTTCGCCATAGCGGTTGTAAATCGTCATTACAAAATCCTGCATATCGCATGCATGCAGCGGCCGGAAATTATCATTTAACCCGTCGCCATTGGGTGTAAACGCATTAGGCAGCAGCAAAGCACAGGGGCATGGTTCAAAAACAATATGCATATCCGCAGTATCACGTCCGCAACCATTTTGTGCAGTGATGCGGTACAAGCCGGTTTGGGTGGCAGCATATGTATAACCCCGGCTCCCATCCTGCCAGATAAAATCGTTGGTGTTTGTTACGGGGTTGATGATAAATGTTTCTCCCTCGCAAAGTGTGGTATCTCGCGGCAAACCGAGACGTAAGGTATCATTGAACACTACATTCAGGCTGTCTTTAAAAACACAATGTCCCACTTGCGCAGTAACCGTATAAAATCCCGGCCGGTAAATATAGTAAGTGGATTGATTGGTGTTGTTCTGATCATCCCGCTGCGCCGGAATAGATTCCCATTTATACGTACCGGTTCCAAAATCGGCATCCAGCACCAGGGTCATCCCCTGGCATAAAGCGGTGTCGTTAAAATTGAGTTGTTTATTGCCGCGGTAACGAACAATCATCGTGTCCACCACTTCACAGGTTTTATTAACGGTAACAAATGCCCAGTAACGTCCTTCTGCAGTAATACGAATGGATGAATCCATGTCAATATTATAACTCACACGGTCGTTTACATTCAGTCCTTTGCTGCTCCAGGCATACCCCGTTGCGCCATTTACATGTGCAGTAAGATTAAATATTTCTTTCGGGCAAAGTAACGTATCAGGACCAAGATTAAATACTGGTGCGGCATAATTGCTGAATGAAATATTCACGGTATCGCTGTACACACCACAACCCGCCGCATCCACTCTTGCAATATATTGTCCGCCGGGCGGATTCACCTGCAGGTGCGCCTGCGTATCCGGCAGTAAATTTCCATTGAGATACCATTGATACGTGGCATTTTCGCTTACAGCATTCAAAGAAATTTTTTCACCGGCACATAAGTTATGATCCCTTCCCAGGTCGATATTGGGAACAGGTGTAAAATACACACCCACCGTATCGGTAACAGGGCATCCGTTGATCTTTACAGTATAAGTGCCGCTTTCCCTTACCGTGAGTACCGTGTCTTTAGTAAGTGTGTCATCATTCCATTCGTATTGTGCACCGGGTATTATGGGCGCATGCAGCACATAGGTGCTTGTATCACCGCATAAAAAAACATCCGGTCCAAAACTATATACCACGGGAGTAACAACAATGATGGTATCCGTAAGATCAATGGTGCCGGCACCCAGGTCATGCACATGCAGTGTAACAATATAAGTGCCGGGCAAGTTATAAATATGTGTGGGTTGCGGAATGCCATTGGCCGTATTGAGCATACCGCTGGCAGCATCTCCAAAATTCCATTTTACCGTATCAGGGAATTGTGCAGTTTCAAAAACATTGGAGCTGAACTCCAGTGCCGTGCCTGCACAGGTGCTGCTTGTTTGGATGCTGTAATTTATTTGTGCGGAAGATGGCTGTACAAATAAAATGGTTACAAAGGTTATTATGGCAAGGATATATTTCATCAGGCAATGAACATTGGGTTTTCAAAAATTGTATCATCTCACTTTAAGCATGGGCCGTACCTGCTGCAACGAACCATTTTGCAAACGGGCATAATACACACCTGATGGCAATGCCTCACTGTTAAAAGTGATGGTATAAGTTCCCTGCGGGTAAATCTTGTCGGCCAGCGTTTGTATACGCCTTCCGGCTGTATCAAAAATTTGTACCAGCACATGCCCGCCGTCAGACTTAAAACTGATCTTGGTTGAATTGGTGAACGGGTTGGGATAATTCATGATAAGGTTATCACCCAAATTATTCAATTCTTCTACGTTCATGTTACAGGCGGTTGATTTTATCACCGGCAAATACTGGTAGTTCTTCAGCAATACATTATCCACATCCTGTGGCGGCAAACAAAACCAGTCACGCAATATGGTGGAATACACACTGCGGAAGTCATACTGCATTGGCACATTATCAACCGCTGCTGTTGCCGTTGGTATGGCGGGATTCTTTCCTAAAACACCCTGCTTCACATTATCGCCAAATAAAAATACCGGCTGTGCGGCACCGTGATCGGTTCCCAAACTGCCGTTGCTTTGCATGCGCCGTCCAAATTCAGAAAAAGTCATACCCAGCACACGGTTGGACACACCAAGGAATTTAAGATCACCCATAAATGCCGTGATGGCTTCACTCACCAGTTTCAGCAACTGGCTGTGCGTACCGGTTAAGGGATTGCCGCCATTTACCTGGCCTGCATGCGTATCAAATCCACCCATACCCACCATGTATATTTTTGTTTTTAAACCACCGGCCACCAAACGGGCCACGGCTTTTAATTGTGCAGCGAGGTAATTGTCGGCCGGATATGCCGCCTGTTGTGTAACTTTTGCAGCCGCTGCTTTAATTACATCAGCATATTTATTGGTTTGTTTTGCAATAGTGCGCAGGTAAGTAAGCTCAACACCGCTGGGGGTATTGGGCGTTGGGTCCTGTATGGCATCAATAAGATTATAAAAGTTCAGGCTTTCATCAATGGCCAGTGCATCAAAACCGGTAGGACTTAAAAACACCGGTGACAATACTGAACCTATTTGCAATGCCAGCGGATCGGGCATGGTATCATTGGGGAAACCAACCGGGTAGTTTGGATATAAATTGTTCAAATAGCGGCCAGCCCATCCGGTTGAAAGGTACTGTTCCGCATCAGCACCCGTTAACCATATATCCATGGAACGGAAATGCGAACCGTTTGCAGAAGGATACCCTACTGCCTGTATGGCCGTAAGTTTTTCATCATTGTACAGTTGCTGCATACCCGTCATAGATGGATGCAAACCTGATTTTAAATTATTATTCAGCCTCAGCACACGTGCCTCGGGAATGGCAATATTGGGACGTATCCTGTTATAATCACTGTAAAATTCCAGTGGGATAATGGTGTTCAACCCATCATTACCTCCTGATAATTGTATCAGTACCAGCACATGATCATTCTCCACATTGCCGAGTGCACGCAAAAAAGGAGAATTTGCAAATGCCTTAACAGATAAACCGCTGAACAGGGGAGGCAGTATGGCGCCCTGTATGCTTTGTTTTAAAAAGTTTCTGCGTTGCATAGTATGGCTATTGGAAGGATTAACTTAAATGATATTCGGGCAGGTTCATGATGTATTTGTACAGCGACTTTAACCGGCTGGATACAATGGCTGTGTTCGCTGCAGAAGGGTTGGCCTTGTAGGCATCCCATGCATCTGTCCAGTAATGATCCTGGTATTGCCCGCTCAATAAAATAGAACGCTTGATAAATTCCTGGGCACTGGCCGATAAAGGATAGCGTAGCAATACTTCGAGCGATTGTGATATCAGCAAATTGGGATCACCGGGATTGCCCAGCTGGTTTGCAAAAGCAAGCGGGTCTATTAAAATAGTCTGGCTGTTATAAGTAATACCATCAGCAATCATACGGTCGGTAAAAATTGCACGGCGTGTGTAAGTGGAAGTATTGATCCATAATTCATGAAAGGCAGGTTCCTGGTAAGTGGCATACCACCCTGCCACTTCCGGTATGGCGCCCAGCTCCTGCTGCATTTCCCTTGCTTCGTTTTGCAATGCTTCCCAAATGGCATAGGTGGCAGCATTATCTGAAGCAGGCGGCAGCACCACGCCATATTCATTGCAAAGGTCAATCACAAAATCCAGCGGGCTTTTAATGATACATGCGGCAGCATACACCATATCGTAAAAATGCCTGCTTTTAAATAAGGTGGACAACACTGGTTGTATATCGTAGTTATTATTCTTTAAAATTTGCGCAAGCGGTGTAATAACCGTTTGTTCAATATCGCTGTCGATCTTGTAATAAATGAACCAGCGGTAAATTTTACGGCAGATATGTTTGGCCACTTCGTCCTGCGAAAAAATCATGTTCAGCAGTTCATCCACTTCGCCTGCACCCGCCGCACCACTGTAACCCGTGATGACCTTATTACCATAGAATGCAGAGAATTCTTTGTTATTGGAATCGTGTTTGCCTGCATCAAAAAAATAAGTGAACGTGGTGGGACTTACTGTATGACCAGTTAATACAAGCGCCGCAGCCTTCACATCATCTTCTGTATATTTTGAATTGGGACCTTTACCTGCAGTATACAGCTCCTGCAGTTCACGGGCAAAATTTTCATTGGGAGAACCTTTTACATTGCTTTCGCCATTTAAAAAATACAGCATGGCCGGGTCAAGCGTAATGGCTTTTGCCATCGCCTTAAAATTACCCAGTGCATGCTGGCGTAAAGTGAGATAATGATCGTACCAGAAACGTGCCTTTAATTTATCGCCTGAATTATCGGCGTTAATGGCAAAATGATTGTGCCAGAAAATGGTGAGCTTTTCGTGAATGGAACGTGAGGGCTGCAATGCCTGGCCCATCCACCAGGTTTTAAAAGAGGCAATACGAAAACGGTTCAGCTCCACATCGGCCACTGCTATACCGGTATTGATCCATGTTTGCCACAAGGCCACACCACTGGGATCGGTATAACCATTCACACTGTAATTATTTAAAGGGACTGTTGAAGGTGCTGCTGCGGGCTGCAGTATTTCATTCACCGCCTGCGCCATTGTTTTAGTTTTGAAATACGCAATGTCCTGCGGTTTTGCACCAAACAATGTGCGTTTTAAAAGATGCACCACCTGCGGTGTATCCCAGCTGCCGGTGTATTCCTGCAGGCCTTCGGTTAAAGGAGATAAAAAAATTTTTGAACCATTGCCGTTTGCAACAGTTTTGTTTTGCAGTAGTGTTTCGCTCATAATAAGGAACAGGTTTTTACAACGGTCATTTGGTACGGCAACAACATGGCCGTATCAATTATTTTATGCCGGGTTTAGTGGTGAATCCTGCAGTGGTAAGGGCGCTGAAAGATGAAGGGTTTTATACTATCAACAAATGCTTTGCCAAAAAATCAATAGTCGGGAAATGTGGAATAAATTGTTCCGTCTTTCAGCAAATAAGTTTTTGTTTTGGTAGAATTACTCACACGAATCGTAAAACTACCCTGCAGCATACCATCTTTTTTCTTTTCCATTTTTGTGATGGTTACTTTATTAATAGTGTCGGCAACGGTATTGGAGAACATTACACCGGCTGAATCGGTATAGGATGCAAGAATTTCTGTATTGAGATAAGGTCTTGCACTATCGCCGGTTACACGAATAATGAGGTTTGTTTTTTTTACAGTACTGTCGGGGAATTTTGCTTCAATAGCCGTAGTGAACAGGCTGCCTATTTTTTCTTTTCGGGCAGCTGTAACTGAGAGTGTTACGGGTAATGTATCCTGTTTAAAACTTATAGCAAGCGGCGGCACTGCAGGCGGTGGTTCCATTGCAGTAAGTGCATCCTGTTTGGAACAGTACATGAAAACAGCAGCAACCAACAAAATAAAAGGAATGGTGAAAAGGTTTTTCAATTTGTTTTGCATCGGATAAGTTTATGATCATTCCATCATAAGCAATATCAGTGCCACAGTTTTGCAAATAAAAAATCCCGGCGCAGCGGCCGGGATTGGTATTGAAGAAATAATATTGTGTTACAGGTATTTGCTGATTTCATCCACCAGCTCGCCTTTTGTAATGGGCACACCCATTATTTTATTGTAACCTTTGGCATCCACAAAATAAACATCCCTGATAATTTTTATCAGCTGGCCATTGTTGATCTCGGGCACCAGTACTGTTTCAAAATTCTTCAGAATATCGCCCAGGTTTTTAGGGAAAGGACGGATGTAACGCAGGTGTGCATGGCTTACCGATTTACCCTGTTGCTGCAGTTCGGCACATGCACTTTTGATAGAACCGTAGGTACTGCCCCAGCCCAGCACCAGCACTTTGCCTTTTGCTGCACCGCTGTCGAGCTTTTGTTCAGGAATATAATCAGCGATCATATCCACTTTAGCCTGCCTAGTTTTAACCATGTGCTGGTGGTTATCGCTGTCGTAACTGATATTACCGGTGATATCCTGTTTTTCAATACCACCCACGCGGTGCTCCAAACCTGCAGTGCCGGGTTTTGCCCATGGCCTTGCCAGTTTTTCATCACGCTGGTAGGGCATGAATTTACCATCGGCATTCACGCTTTCTGAAGTGGCGAAATTCACTTTTATCTCCTGCAAGTCGGCGCTCTTTGGAAATTTCCAGGGCTCGGCACCGTTAGCGATATAACCATCGCTCAGGAACATTACCGGTGTCATATGCTGTACTGCAATACGTGCAGCTTCATACACAGTTTCAAAACAGTCGCTGGGTGTGCTGGCAGATATCACAGGCATGGGGCATTCGCCGTTACGTCCGTAATAAGCCTGCATCAGGTCACTTTGTTCTGTTTTGGTGGGCAAACCTGTTGAAGGACCGCCACGCTGTATATTGATCACCACCAGCGGGATTTCCAGCATCACGGCAAGCCCCATGGCCTCGGCCTTTAATGCAATACCAGGACCGCTGCTGGTGGTTACACCCAGGCTGCCACCATAACTGGCACCAATGGCCGAAGCAATGGCTGCAATCTCATCTTCTGCCTGGTAGGTTTTTACACCAAAGTTTTTATACTTGCTCAGGTCGTGCAAAATATCACTGGCAGGTGTAATGGGATAGCTGCCGAGGAACAAAGGCAGCCCGCTTTTTTGAGAAGCGGCTATCAGCCCCATGGCCACAGCAGGGTTACCCATGATAGAACGGTAAGTACCGGGTTCCATCCTGGCTTTCTCCACGCGGTAGCGGGTACCAAATGTTTCGGTGGTATCGCCGTAATTAAAACCGGCCTGCAATGCCCTGATATTACTTTCCAGTATTTCTTTTTTCTTTCCGAATTTTTCTGTGAGGAAGCTGATGGTGTTCTCCATATCCCTTTCATACATCCAGTATAAAAAGCCCAGCACAAACATATTTTTTGCACGGTCTTTTTCCTTCACACCCATCACGATGTCCTTTAATGCCTCACGGGTCATTTTGGTAACATCTATTTTGATCACCTCGTAATTACCAAGGCTGTTATCTTCCAGCGGGTTCACGCCTTCGGGATAGTTGGCCAGGCGCAGGTTCTTGCTGTCGAAACCATCTGTATTGGCAATGATCTTTCCGCCCGTTTTCAGTGCTTTTAAATTGGCCTTTAAGGCTGCCGCATTCATGGCCACCAGCACATCACATTTATCGCCGGGGGTAAATACATTATCGCTGCTGAAACGTAACTGGAAACCACTCACACCGGCAAGCGTTCCCTGCGGGGCACGTATCTCGGCCGGAAAATCGGGGAAGGTGGCCAGGTCAATTCCCAATAATGCTGTGTTGTTTGTAAACTGGCTGCCTGTAAGCTGCATGCCATCGCCGCTGTCGCCGGCAAACTTAATAACCACATCGGTTAATACTTCCTGTTGATGAGCCATCGTTATTTTTTATTGTGTTGGCGAAGTTACCATTTTTGCCCTTTAGAAAAGCTGATATTCCACATTTTTTACGGCATCGTTTCCGCTATGTGGAATTAATCAGTTAGGTTTGCCCAGTTTTTTTTGACTACCGTTCCGGAACGGTTTAAATAAGGCTTTTTCACCGGGCGGAATTATATAAAGTCCCTTTTTTCGGGCAAAATTTTATTACATATTTAAAACTTTTTAACCCGGTAAAATGTACGGTTTAAGTGATTTCCTGGAGCCTGTTTCATTGCAGGAATTATTTGGTGATAACAGCTATAATGATGGCCAGCTGGCAAAGTATATTCTCATTAACGAAGGCGAACTGCCGGATATAACCGATACCGATATTGTACTGGTGGGCGCCACCGAAACACGTGGCAGCGGTATTTTTGAAAACAGGGAACATGCTGCCAATGCCATCCGCCGCCAACTGTACCAATTGCATTACTGGCATAAGGATATAAACATTGCCGACCTTGGTAATATAAAAACCGGTGCCACACTTACCGACAGTTATGCCGCCATTAAAACCGTGGTGGCCGAACTGCTGCGTCATAAAAAAACGGTGGTGATACTGGGTGGAAGCCACGATATCACACTGGCGCAATACGCAGCTTACAAAGACATGAACCGGCAGGTGGAAGCCACCTGTATTGATGCCACCATTAACCTGCGTGGTGAAAGTCCCGAACGCAGTGAGAATTTTTTAATGGAAATGCTCACCGGCGAGCCCAACCATGTAAAACATTATAACCATATCGGCTTCCAGAGTTATTTTGTACACCCGAGAATGCTGGAGACGATGGACAAACTGCGCTTCGACTGTTTCCGGGTGGGCATGGTGAAGGAGCAGATTGAAGAGATGGAACCCGTAATACGCAACACCCATTTACTAAGCTTCGATATCAGCGCCATCAAATACAGTGATGCGCCTTCCAATAAACAATGTCCCAACGGTTTTACAGGAGAAGAAGCCTGTATACTTACCCGTTATGCGGGCATGAGCGGCCATGTAAACAGTTTTGGCATTTATGGCTACGATCCGCAGCAGGATGTGGAAGAACTGACTGCCAAACAAATTTCACAAATGCTGTGGTATTTTATTGATGGCAAAAGCCGCAGCAAGCACGAAGCCTCGCTCGACGAGCACCATAACTTCAACGAATTTCATTGCAATTTCACCGAAGTGGACACTTTGTTCGTACAAAGCAAAAGAACCGGCCGCGGGTGGATGCAGTTGCCAGACAAACGCTTCATCGCCTGCAGTTACAAAGACTATTTACAGGCCAGTCATAACGAGATTCCGGAAAGATGGCTGAGGGCACAGGAAAGAAGCTGATACAATACCCCTCTTCAGGCAAGGATGTGATCAATGTAAAACAAAACTAAAACAACATCAATCCCTGAATAATTCGGCAATAGGAACTTCCAGTACCCGGCTTATTTTAAATAAGGTACGCACAGTGGGATTCGACTGCCCCGATTCTATTTTAGACATACTGGCTTTTTCTATCTGGCACTTTTGGGAGAGCTCGTTTTGTGTCATGTTATTGTTGGTCCGGATAGCCTTTATTCTTTTTCCGATTTTACTTAGTACCTCCTGCTCGTTCATAGTTTCGTTTTAAAAAACGAAAGATAAAATCGCACCTTTCACCCGCGAAAGACACCGGTCATAACCCGGAATGATACTTATCAGGCGCTGCAGCGGTTTTTAAAAAGCAGGCAATAAGTTGTGTTTTATCACAACTTTGAGTAACTTTAAAGAAGCCTTATTACTTGGTTGAAAAACCGTGAAAAAACAAAAAACCATAATCCCCCCGGAGTATGCCGGCCAGCCTTTTTTTTTGATTAATCCGGATGGCCTTATCGAAGCGGCCGATGAAACTGTTTCGGAATATACCGGTGTGCCTGCCGGAAAATTACACAACACCGATTTTACCAGTTTTTTTACCATGCCAGCAATTGCGGGCCAAATGCTGCAACAGGCCATAACCGAAACAAAAGCGGAAAATTACCAGCTTACTTTCCTGCCAAATGGCAACAGAAAAAAAACAAGTGTGATTTTTAATGCTTATTACAATAGTAAAAATGGGGCAGCAGGGCTTATTAGTGCAGTGATTACACCTTACCCATCAAAAAAAACCTCTGTAAAAAAAAGTTTTCAAAAAATACAAAAGGAAATAAGTGACTATAAATACGCTTTGGATGAATCATCGATTGTAGCCATCACTGACCAGAAAGGAATTATCAAACATGTGAATGAAAACTTTTGCAAAATTTCAAAATACAGCAAAGAAGAATTGATAGGTAAAGATCACCGTATCATCAACTCGGGATATCATCCCGGAGAATTCATCCGTAATCTGTGGGTAACCATTGCCAATGGAAAAATATGGCGGGGTGAGTTAAAGAACAGGGCGAAAGACGGTTCGTACTATTGGGTAGACACCACCATTGTACCCTTTTTAAATGAAAAAGAAAAGCCGTACCAATACCTGGCCATCCGCACCGACATCACTTCCAGGAAAGAAACCGAAGAGAACCTTGAAAAAAGCCTGAAAGAAATAAGCGACTATAAATACGCACTGGATGAATCGTCGATTGTAGCCATCACCGACCAGAAAGGAATTATAAAATATGCCAATCATAACTTCTGTAAAATTTCAAAATTCAGTTACGAAGAGCTGGTTGGGCAGGATCACCGCATCATCAATTCGGGTTATCACCCCGGAGAATTTATCCGTAACCTTTGGGTCACCATTGCCAATGGAAAAATATGGAGGGGTGAGTTAAAGAACAGGGCGAAAGACGGTTCGTACTATTGGGTGGATACCACCATCATTCCTTTTTTAAACGAAAACGGCAAGCCCTACCAGTACGTTGCCATAAGAGCCGATATCACACAAAGGAAACATGCCGAAGAGGAAATACTGTTATTGAATGAAGAACTGGAAAAAAGGGTAAAAGAACGTACCGAAGAAATGGAGTCTTTTTCTTATTCTGTATCACACGACCTGAGGGCACCTTTAAGAGCTGTAAATGGCTACGCAAGGATACTGGAAGAGGATTACAATCACCTTTTTGATGCAGAAGGAAAACGGTTGCTGGGCGAAGTGCAGCAAAATGCAAAAAAAATGGGCGCACTGATTGATGACCTGCTGGCATTTTCAAGATTAGGAAGAAAAGAAGTGGAAAGGGATGTTGTAGACATGACTAAGCTTGCAGAAATGGCCATCAAGGAAGTGAACCAGTCTGCCAGTCATCACGCTGCGATAAAACTATGGCCCCTTCTTCCAGTAAAGGCAGACCCAATGCTGTTGCAAAATGTAATGATCAACCTTATATCAAATGCTGTAAAGTATTCTGATAAAGAAGAAAAACCAGTTATAGAAATACGGTCAAAAAGGGGGAACGGCGAGATTACCTATTCGGTAAGCGATAATGGCGTGGGGTTTGATATGAAATATACAGGCAAGCTTTTTGGGGTGTTCCAGCGCCTGCATTCAGCCGATGAGTTCCCCGGCACAGGTGTTGGACTGGCTATGGCAAAACGCATCATTAACAAACATAATGGCAGGATTTGGGCGGAATCTGTAATTGATAAAGGAGCCACCTTTTATTTCTCACTGCCTGAAAACTGACCGTAAACTATACACCATGGAGAATACCGCAATTGAAATACTGTTAGTGGAAGACAATACCAGCGATGCCGAGCTGACCATCAGGGCGCTCAATAAAAAACATATTGCCAACAGCATTATTCACTTAAAGGACGGCGCCAGTGCACTTGATTTTCTTTTTGGTGAAGGCGAGTTTGCAAACCGCAATATTAACAACAGGCCGAAGATTATTTTGCTTGACCTGAAAATGCCCAAAGTGGACGGGCTTGAAGTTTTACGGCGCATCAAGAATGATGATCACACAAAGAAAATACCCGTGGTGGTACTCACTTCCTCAAAGGAAAACCCGGATATTGAAAAAGCCTATGCCCTTGGCGCCAACAGCTATATCGTAAAACCGGTAGAGTTTGACGGTTTTTCCAAAGCCATTGGAGAACTGGGATTTTACTGGTTATTGTTAAATGAATCCCCGCAGTGAACCCATGCAGAGAGCATTGAAAATATTATTACTGGAAGACACCAGGTCAGATGCTGAACTGATACAGCGGCTGCTGGTAAAAGAAAAAATGAACTGCCGGTTTCTCCTTGCCATGAACAAAGAGAGTTTTATAGATGCACTTGATAATTTTATACCCGATGTGATCCTGTCGGACCATTCGCTTCCGCAATTCAATTCATCGGACGCATTAGAGACTGCACGCTATAAATTTCCTTTTGTGCCTTTTATTATGGTTACAGGAACAGCATCGGAAGAGTTTGCAGCGGATATCATAAAAAAAGGGGCGGATGATTATATTTTAAAAGACCGCATGGCAAGACTGCCCGCCGCCATTAAGGCCGCATTGCAGCAGCGGCAGGCACAAAAAGAGGTGGCAGATTATAAATATGCACTTGACCAGTCGGCCATTGTTGCCATAACCAACCAGAAGGGGATCATCACCTATGCCAATGAAAATTTTTGCAGGATATCCAAATACACCGCTGCAGAAATTCTTGGGCAAGATCACCGCCTGGTTAATTCGGGGTATCACCCCCGTGAATACATAAAAACATTGTGGACCACAATTGCCAGGGGAAAAATATGGCGGGGTGAATTTTGCAACCGGGCAAAAGACGGCAGTTTATATTGGGTGGATACAACCATCATCCCGTTTACGGATGAAAAAAACAAACCTTACCAGTACCTGGCTATCCGCATCGACATTACCGAAAAAAAAAATGCGGAAGAAGCGCTTAAGCAAAGTGAGATGCGGTTAAATGAAGCACAGGCACTGGCGCATATTGGTAACTGGGAAATAGATTTTACAAAAGATATGCATGTATGGTCGGAAGAGCTGTACAGGATCTTTGGATTCAGCAACAACGAGGTCACTCCGTCTGTAGATTTTTTCATTTCGCTTATTCATCCCGAAGACAAAGAAGATGCCCGGCAGCTGGTTACTGATGCGCTTGCACATTTTAGAGAGGCCAATGCCAGTTTCCGTTTTACCCGCAAAGACGGCAATGTAAGGCATGGGTATATAGAGTGGCGCTTTGTATTTGACAAGAAAAGCAAGCCGCTCCGCCTGTTTGGTATTTTACAGGATATTACCGAACGTAAAGAAGCCGAAGAAAACCTGAAACTGCTGGAACAAAAAATGCTGCAGCAAACAATACAGGAACAGAAAAAAATTGCAAGGGCAATTATCAAGGCGCAGGAAAAAGAAAGGAATCACCTGGGGCAGGAACTGCATGATGATATTAATCAAAAACTGGCTGCCGTAAAAATGTACCTTTTTGTTGCTGGCAAAAAAAATGAAGCTGTAAAACAACTTCTTCAGTATCCCGTGGAGCTGATAGAAAAAACAGTGGAGGATATACGTATGTTATGCCAGCGAATGACCATACCCGCAAAGAACCTCAACCTTGAAGAACTGGTATCAGATATTGTGGTCTTTTTGAACCAGCACTCAGGTGCTAAAATCGAATTTGAATACAGGGTGGCTCCTGCTGAGCTGCCCGAAGAACTGAAGCTGAATATTTACCGCATCGTACAGGAGCAGGTAAGCAATATCATCAAATATGCGGAAGCCACTAATGTAAGAATCTCCATTAAAAAAAATAACGGTCTTATAGAGATTATTACAGAAGACAATGGCAAAGGCTTTTCAACTGAAAAAAGAAGAAAGGGTATTGGCATCAGCAATATGTACAACCGCGTGGAATCTTTTAATGGTAGTATGGAACTTACCAGCGCTCCGGGTATGGGATGTTACATAAGAATTTTATTGCCGGTTTAACAGCAGGCTTTTCTGTTTCTTCAGGCAAACAGTTCTGCCGTATTATTTAACCTATTACTGATCATCGTATAATTCCTATTCAAACAAAAAAGCGCCGGCTTTCACCAGCGCTTTTAAAATATGATACTATTTGGAATTGCTCAGTCTGACAGTTTATTAAGCAAGCATCGTAACCGGGTTTTCCAAAAACTTCTTCAGTGTTTGGAGGAAAGAAGCACCCACCGCACCATCCACGCTGCGGTGATCGCAGCTGAGGGTGAGTTTCATTACATTGATCACACCAAAGCCATCGCCTTTACGCACCACTTTTTCGCTAATGGTACCCACAGCTAAAATGGCACTGTCGGGCGGGTTGATGATGGCGGTAAATTCTTCAATATCCATCATACCCAGGTTGGAAATGGTGAAGGTATTACCGCTGAATTCGTTTGGCTGCAGTTTTTTGTCTTTCGCCTTGCCATACAATTCTTTTGCTTCACCGGCAATTTGAGACAGTGATTTCTGGTCTGCAAAACGTATAACGGGAACGATCAGTCCGTCGGGCATGGCCACCGCACTGCCGATATGGATGTGGTGATTCATGCGGATGATATCGCCCAGCCAGCTGCTGTTAACATCAGGATGTTTGCGCAGTGCCATGGCACTGGCTTTTATGATCATGTCGTTGAAAGAAATTTTAACAGGGCTCACCTCGTTCAACGCCGCACGTGCGCTGATGGCATTGTCCATGTTTATTTCCATGGTGAGGTAAAAATGCGGTGCGCTGAATTTGCTTTCGCCCAGGCGGCGTGCAATTACTTTGCGCATGGTGGTTACCGGGATATCGGTGAAGCTTTCTGTACCAACTGCAACAAATGCTGGTGCTGCAGCTTTTGAACTGCCTGCGGCAGCCGGAGCTGCTGCCGGTGTTGCAGATGGCACGTAATTGTCAACATCTTTTTTAGTAACACGGCCACCATCACCACTGCCTGCCACCAGGCTGATATCAATACCTTTTTCGGCAGCGAGTTTTTTAGCAAGGGGGGAAGCTTTTATGCGGCCGTTGGTGCTGGATGGCTGATCAGCGGTAGCTGATGGGTGGGTTGCTGTTGCGGCAGGAGTTGCTTCGGCCTGTGGAGCAACTGCAGCAGCAGATTGGTTAGCGCCGCTTTTTTCAGCAGCCACATAAGCGCTTACATCGGTGCCGGGCTTGCCTACAATGGCAATGATCTCGTTCACTTTTGCTGCTTTGCCAGCTTCCACACCGGTATATAATAAAGTGCCTTCTTCATATCCCACCACTTCCATGGTGGCTTTATCTGTTTCCACATCGGCCAGCACATCATCGCTCTTTACAATATCGCCTACTTTTTTATTCCATGACACAATCTTTCCTTCGGTCATGGTATCACTCAGCAGCGGCATGCGGATTACTTTGGCGCCGGCTGGTAATTCAACTTTTGCAATGCTTGCCGCAGCAGGCGCTGCTGCCGGGGCGGGTGCTGAACCGCCTGCAGGGCTGGCAGCCGCTGCCGGGGTTGCAACAGGTGCATCCAATAAACTGCTGAAGTCTTCACCAGCCTTGCCAACAACGGCAATGATCTGGTTAATCTTGGCGGCCTGGCCGGCAGGCACACCTACATGCAATAAAACACCATCAACATATCCCACCACTTCCATGGTGGCCTTATCGGTTTCCACTTCAGCAAGTACATCGTCACTTTTAACTTTGTCGCCCACCTTTTTATTCCATGCAATAATTTTTCCTTCGGTCATGGTATCGCTCAACAGCGGCATGCGAATCACTTCTGCCATATATAAATAATTTCTGTTTTTTTAAATCGAGGTTCGAAATTACAGTAAAAAGGGGAAAGAACAGCCATAAATTATGCAATCGAAACCGGCGAAATATATGTTGTTAAACAACTATTTTTTGCTGGATGGCTGCGGGGCAATGGTTCCATAAGCCGCTATCTTTTCAGGAGGCTAATCAATAGTAAGGCGAAGCCGGTCTTTGAGTTCTTTTACCAGCGGGTATTCTTCAATTATTTTTAAAAACTGCTCCCGGGTGGTAAGGGTGCGTTCTGCCGGAGCCTGGTCGGTTTCCTTTTCATCTATCAGTACGGTATACACCAGCTGGCGGTTATTAAAATGGGTTTGTAAGTGATTCACCAGTTCGGCCCTTTCGCCTTCAATAAATTTTTGCTGGATATTATTACCTGTTGTTATCTCCACGGTATTGTTATCCACGATCCGCAGCTGTGCCATTTTAAAATTGGTAACCGCGGAATGATTTTTTTTGGCCACCAGTTTTTCAATAAACAATCCCCATGCAGCGTACAGTTCTTCTTCGGTTAATGGTTTAATATCTGCACCCGCGGTTTTGTTTTGCTCGGTAACTTTTTGACGGATCTTTTGCAATGAGCCGAGCGAAGTTGTAGGTTTAGGTGCTGGCTGCGGCTTTGCTGTTGTTACCGCTGAAGATGTGATTGAGCATTGGTCGTTGGGTGCTGGCGGTTGATCGTTCGCTGCCGGTTGCTCAATAATAAGGCGGGCTTCCCGCGGCCGTTCATTTTCCTGCTGCAGTTTTAACTCCACAAACGGTGCCGCCCTGAATGCTACAGGTTTTGCTGTGTCAACCAGTTTTTTTTTACTTACGGTACCACCGTTGTCCACTACTTCAATGGCCTGCTGCAGGTAACTGAGTTTTATCAATGTAAGCTCTACCAGCAGCCGCTTGTTGCGTGCCTGTTTATAATTCAGTTCAGCTTCGGTAAGTAAGTTCAGTGCTGCTATTAACCAGCCACTGCTTACCTGCTGTGCTGCTTTTAAATATTTCTGTTTAAAATCTTCGGCCACTTCCAGCAGTATCGCTGCTTTGGCATCTTTACTCACCAGCAGGTTGCGTACAAATTCTGCCAAACCTTCAATCAATGTATCTCCCTCAAAACCCTTGCGGTTGATCTCATCAAACAGCAGCATGGCATCTGCCAGGTTTTGCTGCTGCATAAAATCGAGGAATTTAAAATAATAATCCTCGTCCAGTATGTTCAGGTGTTCCAGCGTGTTACTGTAATTCACTTCCCCATTGGAGAAACTTACGATCTTATCCAAAATACTGAGCGAATCACGCATACAGCCTTCGCTTTTTTGGGCAATCACATGCAGGGCCGCCTTATCGGCTTTAATTTCTTCCTTATCACAAATTTCCTGCAGGTGCTCTACCGTATCGGCATTGGTAATGCGCTTAAAATCGAATATCTGGCAGCGGCTTAAAATAGTGGGGAGTATCTTATGCTTTTCTGTTGTGGCAAGAATGAAAATTGCATAAGGCGGCGGTTCTTCCAGTGTTTTCAAAAATGCGTTGAAGGCCGCGGCGCTTAACATATGCACCTCGTCCACAATATACACTTTGTATTTACCAGCCTGTGGTGCAAAACGCACCTGTTCCACCAGCGCCCTGATATCATCCACAGAGTTATTACTGGCAGCATCCAGTTCATGAATATTGAGTGAAGTACCTGCATCGAACGATACGCAGCTGTTGCACTGGTTACAGGCTTCGCCATCCTTTGTCTGGTTTTCGCAGTTGATGGTTTTGGCCAGTATCCTTGCACAGGTTGTTTTACCCACACCACGCGGACCACAAAACAAAAATGCATGTGCCAGCTGGTTGTTCTTAATGGCATTTTTTAAAGTGGTGGTAATATGCTGCTGCCCCACAACCGTATTAAAGTTCTGCGGTCTGTATTTACGTGCTGATACGATGAATTTATCCATTGAGAAATTGGTTCATGGTTCATGGTTCATGGATTTATTTTCTATGAACTATGAACTATAAGCTATGAACCCAGCTTTAAGCAAATCTAAAATCTAAAATCTGAAATCAAAAATTATAATATGGGGTGGCGTTTGAACTCTTTGGTGCGGTCAAAGATATAACGCCAGGTAACTAGTTTACGGGTATGAAAAGTATCCCCGAAATTTTCTGCCACGTTTATCATTTTGGGGTTAAAATCCCCGATCCACTGCATCTCGTAGGCGGTATAGGGCTTCGACGGCACCTGTATGATCTTGCTGCATTCGCCAATCATATACGCATCCACACCCTTACCCTGGAATTCGGGCACCACGCCAAATATGATACCATTGAATTTTTTGGATGGATTGAATTTTTGCATCCATAAAAATTTAAGTTTCTGCAACAGCCCAAACTTGCCATTCATACGCCTGAAATAATGGTTCAGGTCGGGTATGTTCAGGAATAAGGCAATGGGCTCGTTCTTATAATAGGCAAAATACACAATACGCTCATCCATCACCGGCTTCATTTTTTTAAACAATACCAGTACCTGTTCCTTGCTCATTTGTTTTAACCCGCCATGCCCTGCCCATGCCTTGTTATAAATAATGCTGAAATCCAGCGCAAATTTTTCCAGCTGGTTTTTTTTGATCGTTTTAAAAGAAAAATTCCCGTCGGCCTCCACCTGCTGGTGCCGTTTGAAAATTTTATCTGATAATTTTTTTTCAGGATCAAAGCCAAAACAGACCTGGTTGAAGAAAACATCAAACCCGTAATTTTTAAACAGGTCGTTGTAATAAGGCGGGTTATAGTTCATGCAGTACAATGGTGCATGAAAACCTTCTGTTACCATCCCCCACCAGCGGTCGCGTTCCCCAAAATTAATAGGACCATCCATTGCATACATCCCTTTTTGCTGCAGCCAGTTTTTAGCGGTATCCAATAAAAGATCAGCAGCTTCCTGGTTATTGATGCATTCAAAAAAACCAACACCGCCCACCAGGCCCTCATCTCCTTTTGTTTTGTATTTGGAATTTACAAAAGCGGCAATGCGGCCAATCAAATTACCGGCCTCATCTTTCAATATCCAGCGCACGGCCTCTCCAAAACGAAAGGCTTTATTCTTTTGTTTGTCAAATACTTCATGGATGTCTTTATCCAGCGGGCGTACCCAGTTGGGGTCATTCTTATATAAGCGCACCGCCACCTGTAAAAATTGCTGTGCTGTTTGGGAATCGGTTACCTCAATTATTTGCATCCTGCAAATTTAAGCAAATAAGGGATGAAGATTAAACCCCTTCATGCCCGGCCTGTCTCAAATTTTACCTGTCATCTTTTAAATAAATACTACATTTAAACATGAAGAAACTGCACCTGCTTTTGCCTTTCGCCTTTACTGCAATGCTATTGGTTCCGGCTTGTAAAAAAAGCGACAGTACCCCTCCCGATGACCCCTGCAGCAAGGCAAACATTGTTACCATAGCCTCCAAAACACATACCATTACCGGTCAGCAGCTGGGTACCATCACCGTTACTTCTCCTATTGGGTCTGAATACACCTACAGCATTAACAGCAACAGCTTCCAGTCATCCACCAATTTTTTTAACCTGGCTGCAGGTAATTATGTTGTAACCACAAAGTCAGCGGCAGGCTGTACCGATACCGCCAATATCACCATCAATGGCTATGGGCCGAAATTTTTTGCAGTACGCACCATTGTGAATGGTTATTGCGGACCCTGTCATTTGAACGGCACTATCAATGGCGGTAAAAATTTTGATGATGATAACAGCGTTGTAAACTCGTGGGACAGGATAAAAATACGCACGGTTGACGGTACACCCAGCTTTATGCCACAGGGCGGCGAACTGACCACACCCGACAAACAAAAAATTCTGGATTGGGTGAATGCGGGGCACAGGATCACAGACTGATTTTTATTTAACTTCTCCATTCAACTTACCTCACTTTCAGCATGGGCCTTACCTGTTGTGTGGCGCCATTTTGCAAGCGTGCATAGTACACACCATTGGGCAGATGTGATGCATCAAACGTAATGGTTTGTCTTGTGGCTGCCGGGTAATCTTTTTCCAGCAGGTCAACAAGTAAACGCCCGGCCGTATCCATTATCTGTATTAGTGTATGGCCTCCATCTGTACTGAATTCGATGGTTGTTTTAGATGTAAAGGGATTGGGATAATTGGTGATAAGACTTTTACCCGATGTGCTGGGTGAGCTGGTATTGCAGGCACCGGTTTTTACCAATGGAAGATCCTGCAACTGCGTATTGATACCGGGCGGAAATAATCCCTGCACCGTTGCTTTATCCAGGCAAAACCATGTTTGCAGCAAGGTGGAATAAATACTCCTGAAATCATACTGCATGGGCACATTATCATTTACGGTTACATTGGCAGGTATTGCAGGATTATCGCCCAATACCCCGCCCTGCACTTGTTTGCCAAAAACAAACAATGGCGCTGCCGCACCATGATCGGTACCCACACTGCTGTTGCTTTTAATGCGGCGGCCAAATTCACTGAAGGTCATACCCACCACCCGTTCTTCAATACCTAAAAATATCAGGTCGTTTTGAAAAGCGGCAATGGCATCACTCACCCTTCCTAAAAGCGTGGCATGTGTGCCCACCGTGGTATCGGTGGTGGTGGTTTGCAAACTATGATTATCAAAACCACCAAAGCTTACCATGTAAATTCTTGTTTTGAGTCCGCCTTTTATTAAACGTGCTACTATTTTCAATTGGTCGGCCAGGCTGTTATTGGAAGGATAGGCTACCTGTTGTGTTACTTTATTGGCGGCACCGGTAATGGCTCCCGCATATTGCTGCGTTTGTTTGGCAACAGTACGGATATAACTCAGTTCCTTCCCTGCTTTAGTTGCTGGCACCGGATCGCTGGTGCCATTGATGAGCTGGTAAAAATTAGTGGCGCTGGTAATGCTCATGGCCATATTCACTGTTGGGCCCTGCGTGGTGAGTGATGCAATGGAGCCAATTTGTATGGCCAGCGGATCGGGCACATCAGGGTTAGGATACCCGTTAGGAAAGTTGGGATATTCATAATTGAGATAACGCCCCGCCCATCCTGTGTATACTTCCTGTGTGCTGTTACTGGCCGTCATCCAGATATCGGTTGCCCTGAAATGGGAGAAGTTAGGCGTGGGATAACCCACCGCCTGTATCACTTTCAATTTATTTTCATTGTACATGCTTTGCAGTCCCGTCATTGCAGGATGCAGCCCTGTTTTATCATAACCATTCAGCCGCAAAATTTTTGTGTCGGGGATGGCAATATTGGTACGTGCGGCATTGTACAAACTGTAAGTGCTGATAGGAATTACCATATTAAGCCCGTCGTTACCGCCCTGCAATTGCACCAGCACCAGCACATGATCGGTATTGGTACCACCCCCTTGCAGCAGTGCCTGCACCAATGGCGAGTTGGCATTGTATGCCTTTACAGAATATCCGCCAATAATGGCGGGCAATGTAACGGCGGCAGACTTTGATAAGAATTCTCTTCTTTTCATAAAAAATATTTTGAGGACGGTGGTGAATGGTCAATGGGCAATGGTGAATAGGCAATGGGGTATAGATTTTTTTCAAACCAAAAAATTGACCATTCACAATTCACCATTCAAACCAATCAGCACAACTGGTATTCACTTAAATTCATCAAATACTGGAACAGTGCCTTCAATCTTGTATTTACAATGTTGAGGTTGGCTGTTGTAGGGCTGGCGATATAAGCCACCCATGCATTGGTCCAGTAATAATCATATTGCTGGCCCGTTAGCAGCATTTGCGATTTCAACTGCTGTTTTACCTGCGGCGACAGGCTTATGCGGTAAATATATTTCAGCGCATCTTCAATTAAATCGTTCGGGTTGCCGGGGTTTGACAGTGTTTTGGCCCATGCCACAAAATCAAACTGCATGCGGAAACTGTTTCTGGCATACCCGGTACTCGTCATCACATCAGTAAACTGGTTACGCTTTGGCAACGAGTCGGTAGTGATCCATATTTCATGAAAAAGCGGTTCCTGGTAATAGGCCGGCAAGCCTGCCACATTGGGCGGATCATGCAGGTTCAGGCCCTGGTTGGTCATGTGCGCATATAACGTATTCCAGTGGCCGTAGCTGGTATCCCAGTCGGTAAGCACCGGCATCTTCACATCGTATTCCCGCATGGCACCCAGTACCAGGTCGGCCGGCGTTTTGATCATGCAGCCCTGGTTGAGCACATCAAAAAAATGTTCGCTTTTGAAAAGTGCAGATAAAACCGGTTTGATATTGTAATTATTCTGGCGGAAAATATCTGCCAGCGGCGTAATCACATTTGCCTCGGTGCCGGCATCAATATCGTAATACACAAACCAGCGGTAAAATTTACGTACAATGAATTTTGCCACCTCGCTTGTGGCGCATATCATATTGAGCAAATCGTTCAGCTCCAGTTCACCAGCCGTGGCACCTGTTCTTCCCGTAATAACTGTATTACCATAAAAAGAAGAAAATGTTTTATTAACGGTGCTGTGCCTGGCGGAGTTGAACACGCTTTGATAAGTGGTGCCATTTATCTGCCAGCCGGTAAGCACTTTGGCTGCTTCCTTTACATCCGATTCGGTATAATGACTGTCGGGCCCCTTGCCCACTGTAAACAATTCCTGCAGTTCCCTTCCATAGTTTTCATCGGGAGCAGCGGCACTGTTCAAATAACCATTGAGGTAGCGTAACATCGAAACATCAATGGTAATGTCATGCAGCATTTGCCTGAAGTTGCCCAGGCAATGCTGTCTTATTAATGCATGCTGTTTGTACACCCAGTTGCCATTGCCCACATCAGCGGTTTCATTGCCAAAATGATCGGTCCAGAAAAAGATCATTTTTTCCCGGATGCTCCTGTCCTGGTTCAGCAATACCCCGGTCCACCATTTTTTATAAGAAGCCCGGCGCTGGCTTTGCACCGTACCATCGCTGTTGATATCATTTATCCAGGTAGTGCCCTGTACAATATTTGCATCGGGTGTGGTGGCGTTAGTGGAAGTGGCATACTCCTTCACTGGGACCGCAGGATCGGGTGCTGTGGGATTGAGCAGTTCATCCACGGCCTGGCTCATGGTACGGGTAAGAAAATAATCTACATCCGCTTTTTTAGCGCCAAACATGGTGCGCTTAAGCAGGTGTATCACTTCGTTGGTGCCCCATACACCGGTATATGGATTGATGCCACTTAAAGTACGTGTGGGCGAAAATGAGGGAGCCTGGGCAACCGCAACTGTTTTTTTCTTTGCCTTTCCGGCAGTAAGAAAATCCCTTCTGTCCATAGCAATGCGTTTGGTGAATATAAAAATCGTTGACTTAGCAGTAATCAAATAGTTTAATAAGGGCGGGGATTTTTTACAAGATACAGGATTCGGTCAATTATGCTGCCCCTGTATAAAAATAATGCCCGTTGGTAAAACGGGCACCGGCAAATTATATTAAAATATATCAGCTGATATTTTCTATGATACCCGCAATACCCTGGCCGCCGCCCACACATGCGGTAACGATGCCGTATTTTTTTTGCAGCCTTTTCATATCGTTCACCAATTGTATGGTGAGTTTGCAGCCGGTGCAACCCAGCGGATGCCCCAGTGCAATGGCACCACCATTGATATTTACAATTTCAGGATTGAGATTCAGTTCCCTTATTACTGCCAGCGATTGAGAAGCAAAAGCCTCATTCAGTTCAATCAAATCGATCTGCGATAAATTCATCCCCGCCTGTTTCAGCACTTTGGGCACCGCTTCCACCGGGCCAATACCCATGATACGCGGATGCACACCTGCACTGGCCACATTCACCAAACGGGCAATGGGTTTTAATCCCAACTGGTTGATCATCCGTTCACTCATCACAATTACAAAGGCAGCGCCATCGCTTGTTTGTGATGAGTTGCCGGCAGTAACACAGCCTCCGGCTGCAAAGGCAGGTTTCAGTTTTGCCAGTCCTTCAACAGAGGTATCGGCACGCACGCCTTCATCGGTATCCACCACAAAATTTCTTTTTTGTTTTTTGTTTTTCTGGTCCAGGTAAATTTCTTCCACGGTAATGGGAAGAATGCCACTTTTAAAATATCCTTCCTTAATGGCATTACCGGCTTTAACATGACTGTTATAGCTGAACTGGTCCTGGTCTTCCCGGGATACATTGTATTCCTTTGCCACGGCTTCGGCGGTAAGTCCCATGCTTAAATAATAATCGGGTTCATCCTTTGCAATGGCATAGGATGGTGATGTTTTCCATCCGGCAGTAGGTACCAGGCTCATACTTTCCACCCCACCTGCAATAATGCATTCCGCCATGCCTGTACGGATTTTAGCAGTAGCCATCGCAATACTTTCCAGCCCGCTGGCGCAATAGCGGTTAATGGTAATGCCCGGTGCACTAAAGCCCACAGCCTTTGCAGCAATGATACGGCCCACCTGCAGGCCCTGTTCTGCCTCAGGCACCGCATTACCCACAATCACATCATCCACCAGTTTTGTATCCAGCTGCGGTACACTGGCCAGTAATCCTTTAATTACATCCACGGCAAGGTCATCAGGTCTTGTAAAACGAAACCCGCCTTTTTTACTTTTTGTAACGGCAGTGCGATAGCCTGCAACAATGTATGCTTCCTGCATGTTGAATGATTGATGGTTGATGGTTCATAGTTCATAATTTTTAGCAAGTTTGTTACCTTGAACTATGAACCATTTGCTAAAAACAAAAAAAGTTGCATAAACAACCTTTTACCAAAGGTATAATTTCTGCCGGAAAACAAAAAACTGGAAACGGTGCATTAATTTTGCCCACCATGTACAAACTGCTGCGTTCCATTCTTTTTTTCTTTGACCCCGAAAAGGTGCATTATTTTTCAATGCACTGGCTGCGCCGGGTTGCCTCCACTGCCATTGGTGCCCGGTTTTTAAAAAGCCAGTTTACACCTGTGAGGAATATTCAATACTCAATATTCAATATTCAATTTCCAAATAAGGTTGGGCTTGCCGCTGGTTTTGATAAAAACGCAGAATACCTGCGGGAGCTGGAACTGCTGGGTTTTGGTTTTGTGGAAACCGGTACCGTTACACCCAAGCCACAGCCGGGCAATGACAAGCCCCGTGTATTTCGCCTGCCAAAAGATAAAGCGCTGGTGAACCGCATGGGATTTAACAACGAAGGTGCCGAAGCCGCCGCTGCAAGAATAGCGGCATACCGTAAAAAATATCCTGCTTCAAAAATGGTGATTGGCGGTAATATTGGCAAGAACAAGGTAACGCCCAATGAAGATGCATGGAAAGACTATGAACTTTGTTTTAATGCACTCCATGCTTATGTGGATTATTTTGTGGTGAACGTAAGCAGCCCCAATACTCCCGGCCTTCGTGCATTGCAGGAAAAAGAAAGCCTGCGTAAAATACTCACCAACCTGCAGCAGCTGAATAAAGCAACCGCTGCACCCAAACCCATTCTTTTAAAAATTGCGCCCGATTTATCAAAAGCTGAAATTGATGATGTGATTGACCTGGCACTTGAAATAAATTTAGACGGTCTTGTTGCCACCAATACCACCATTTACCGCAAACTGTCCAATACCAGCCCGAAAGTATTGGAAAGCCTTGGGCCGGGCGGCTTAAGCGGTTTGCCTTTAAAAAACAAAAGCACCGAAATTGTACAATACATCGCTGAAAAAACGGGCGGTAAAATTCCCATCATTGCAAGCGGTGGTATTTTCACCGGTGCAGATGCAAAAGAAAAACTGGCTGCTGGTGCATCGCTGGTACAGGTTTGGACCGGTTTTATCTATGAAGGACCGGCCATTGTAAAAAATATTTGTAAATCATTATAGCAACTGCTGCATGGAACATCTTTTTACATCAGAAAGCATTATCAGTTTTTTTGTACTGGTGATACTGGAAGTGGTACTGGGAATTGATAACGTGATTTTCGTCAGCATCATCATGGGCCGCCTCCGTAAAAAAGAGGATGAAAAAAAGGCCCGTACCATGTGGATGATTACCGGTATCATCATCCGCAGTTTGCTGCTGATGGGACTTGGCTGGCTGTTGGCACAACGCGGAAAAGATATCATTCCTGCATCCTGGTTTGGAAAAGGATTTGACATCGCCAGTATTGTGATGCTGCTGGGCGGGCTCTTCCTCATCTACAAATCAGTAAAGGAAATTCATGGCAAGCTGGAAGGAGAAGATCCCAATGTAAGCCTCCGTAAAAAAGCCGGTATCTCTTTAACACAGGCCGTGATACAGATCATGGTGATTGATGCTGTGTTCTCATTCGACAGCGTGATCACAGCAGGCGGTACCGCCCAGCATGTGGAAATTATGATTGCGGCCGTAATTGTGGCGATGATCGTCATGTTTTTATTCAGCCCTGCAATTTCTTCGTTTGTACATAAACACCCTACTGTAAAAATGCTGGCGCTGTCTTTTTTGGTAATGATCGGGCTGAGCCTGGTGATTGAGGGATGGGATCATGATAAGGCCGAGCAGTTGCATTTGAAAAACTACATCTACTTTGGTATGGCATTTTCATTTATTGTGGAGATGCTGAACATGACCATGCGCAGCCGTGCGGCAAAAAAAGCAGCCCGTGTTGTAAAACTGAATGACCCTGTACTGGATGAAAAAGAAGAAAGCGGGTCAGATATGGCAAAGTAATACCGCGGCCACCACACCTGCAGTTTCTGTACGCAGTCTTGTATTTCCCAAACTTACAGGCAGAAAACCATTTTGTAAAGCCTGCTCAATTTCAGCTCTTGTAAAATCTCCTTCGGGGCCGATGAGGATGAGTTGTTGTGTTGCTGTATTGCCGTGTTGCTGAGGTAAAGATTGTTTGTTGCTTTCATCTTCACAATGCGCAATATATTTTTTTGTATTGCTGAAATTTTGCTGCACCAATGCACTGAATTTTTTGGGTTCGCCCATTACCGGTAAATATGTTTGCTGGCTTTGCAGCATGGCACTTACCAGGATCGTTTTCAGCCTTTCTGATTTAAACGCTGTTTTCTCTGTGCGCTCGCAAATAAGCGGAATGATCTCCGTTACACCGATCTCGGTGGCCTTTTCTAAAAACCATTCAAGGCGGCTGTTGTTTTTTAGCAGGCTTATGGCAATGGAAACTTTGTGAGTGGTAAGTGGTGAGTGGTGAGTGGTGAGTATTGCCACCGTACAACGCTTGCGGTTGTTATCGGTTATTTCGCAGGTAAATATATTCCCTTTGCCGTCTGTTAACTGCAACTGCTCGCCGTTTTGCATGCGCAGCACCTGCACAATATGCTTACTGGTATCTTCATCCAGTACAACAGCCGTGCCGTTTGCTGAAATATCTTCTTTATAAAAAAATGGAAGAGACATAATTGCTGATAAACTTACTTGTTAAGAAATTTATCGTCCCTGTTAAATAATAATTTTATAATGGCAAGTATTGCTGCTACTGCAATTACAGCAATAGAAATGTTTGCCATTGCAGCAGCATATGATTTATGTGTTAACTTACTCCACGCAGCAAAATACCAAAGGAGCAACCCAAAAATAAATATTGAAAGGATGTGCTTATACTTCATTATTACTGGCTGGTGCTAACACAAAATAATACAACCGGTTCCATTTACGGAGCGGGAATTTTTTAAAACGGTGCATCATCATCAAACTCCCCATCATTCATTTTACTGCCCTTTTGAATATACAGTTTGGCACCACCGTCATCGCCGCCATCCAGTCCGCTTACCGGTTTCCAACTGCCACCACCACCGGGCATTGGTCCGCCAAAGTCATTACCACCAGCTTCATCTTCCACAAATTTCTGAATATGCAGCAGGGCCCGCAGCTTCACGGTATCCAAACTACCGTTACGGTGCTTGGCTATTTTTACATAGGTTTCGCCTTTATTGCTTTCGCCCATTTCATTACTGGTGATATCGTAATATTCGGGGCGGTACAGGAACATTACCATATCGGCATCCTGTTCAATAGCACCCGATTCCCTCAGATCACTCAGCTGTGGTATCTTGTTCCCTTCCTTACGTTTTTCCACCTCACGGCTTAACTGGCTCAGTGCAATAATGGGTATCTGCAGTTCCTTTGCCAGGCCTTTCAGGTCGCGGGAGATTTTACTGATCTCCTGTTCACGGTTGCTCCTGCTGTCGCCACTGCCACTCATCAGCTGCAGGTAATCGATGATCACCAGGCCCACATTGTGTTTGTTTTTTAAACGGCGGCATTTGGCACGCAGTTCAAAAATATTCAGTGCAGGTGTGTCATCAATAAAAATAGGTGCCTTGCTCAAACGCTCAATCCCTTTTTTATACAGCTGCTTCATTTCATGCTCTTCCAGCTTACCACGGGCAATTTTTTCCAGCCATATCTCACTTTCGGCACTTAATATACGCTGTACCAGCTGGCTGCTGCTCATCTCCAGGCTGAAGAAGCCCACTGCTGTTGGTTTGGTGGGGTGCATGGCCGCACTGCGAACCAGGTTCAGTGCAAAGGCTGTTTTACCCACAGAAGGCCTTGCCGCAAGAATGATCAGGTCCGTATTCTGCCAGCCATAGGTCAGTTTATCCATACTGGGAAAACCGGTGGGCACCCCCGTAATATCTTCCTGCCGGTTACGCATATCTTCAATCCGCTGTATGGTTTTTACCAGTACCGCATCAATACTGTCGAAGTTTTTGCGCAGGTGATTATTGGTGATCTCGAATAATTTTCCTTCGGCCTCATCCAGCATGTCGAACACATCAATACTGTCTTCATACGCATCACCAATAATTTCACCACTGATGCGGATCAGTTCCCTTTGAATAAATTTTTGCAGTATGATCCTGGAGTGTGCATCAATATTTGCAGAGGATACAACTGAGTTGGTGAGTTTGGTAACATAATAGGGACCACCCACCACATCCAGTTCTTCGCGGAATTTTAATTCTTCCACCACGGTGAGCAAATCGATGGGCAGGCTTTTCAGCGCCAGCCCCTGCATGGCCCTGTAAATACGCTGGTTGGCATCCACATAAAAACATTCGGGTTTTAAAATTTCCACCACGGTATCAAATGCACTTTTCTCCAACATAATGGCGCCCAGCACCGCTTCTTCCAGCTCTTTTGCCTGTGGCGGTACTTTGCCATACATCATGGTGCTGAGTTCGGGTACAGCTTTACGGCGCAGTTTTTTGTCTTTATTATAGTTAGTAAGTTCCATCAGTGCTTGTTAACAGGATCAATAAAATTTTTGCAGGGCGGCTAAGATAAATGCAATCATGGTCTCTGCAGGTCTACATTTTTATCCACAAGTGCGGTATTAACAGCGTCAAGTATGTTTTCCACCCTCCTTTAACAGCAAAGTTAGTTTATTCACGGGTTATTCACCGCCAATTCACAACAGCAAATGCAGTAAAATTGAACAATTGTTTCATCTTATCAACAGGCCGGGTTTGCAAAATTTCTTTTTCTGCACCATATCAGTTTAAAAAATATTTGTGCTGCTGCCCGCATTACTGTAGTTTATTTCGCTGCTGTATGCGGCTTTGTTTTGAAAATTACACGCATGAAAGATGAGCTCCGGAACATATCTTCATTCACTGATACCTACCGGTAACTTAAAGGGGGCTTTTTATTTATCTTTGCGGAACATCAGAAAATTAGTTTTAATAAATGACCATTAGTTATAACTGGCTTAGTGAATACCTGCCTGAAAAAATTGAACCGGAAAAGTTAAGTAAGATATTAACCTCCATTGGCCTTGAAGTGGAAAGCATGGAAGCTTTTGAAGCAGTGAAAGGCGGCCTGAAAGGACTGGTAATTGGCGAAGTGCTGGAGTGTGCCAAACATCCTGATGCAGATAAACTATCCCTCACCAAAGTAAATATAGGTAACGGCGAGCCCCTTCAAATTGTTTGCGGTGCTCCCAATGTTGCCGCCGGACAAAAAGTAGTGGTGGCCACTATTGGCACCACAATTTATCCAAGCAGTGGTGACCCGCTTACCATGAAAAAAGCAAAGATCCGTGGTGTGGAAAGTCATGGTATGATCTGTGCCGAAGATGAGATCGGCATGGGCAGCAGCCACGCTGGCATCATGGTATTACCCGCCGAAGCAAAAGTGGGTACAGCAGCTGCGGAATATTTCAATACCTACACTGATGTCATTTACGAAATAGGACTTACACCCAACCGTATGGATGCCATGAGCCATTTGGGTGTGGCAAAAGATGTGTGTGCTTATTTATCGCACCACATTAAAAAAGACAGCAACGTTAAAAGCCCTTTCAAAAATAATTTTAAAGTAGACCACCAGGGGCTGCAAATGGAAGTGGTGATAGAAAACAGCACCGCCTGCCAGCGTTTTGCCGGTGTGAGCATTCAAAATATCACTATTGCAGATAGCCCCGAATGGCTGAAGCAAAGACTGAACAGCATTGGCCTGCGCAGCATTAATAATATTGTTGACATCACCAACTTTATGTTGCACGAAACCGGTCAGCCGCTGCACGCTTATGATGCAGCGAAGATCAAGGGCAATAAAATACTGGTTAAAAACCTGCCCGAAGGCACGCCGTTTATTTCGCTGGATGAAAAGGAAAGAAAACTGGGTGCCGAAGACCTGATGATTTGCGACGGGGAAAGCAATGGCATGTGTATTGGCGGTGTTTTTGGCGGACTGAACAGTGGTGTAACTGCCACAACAAAAGATATTTTTTTAGAGAGTGCCTGGTTCAACCCCGGCACCATCCGCAAAACTTCTTTCAAACACGGATTGCGCACAGACGCGGCCACCCGTTTTGAAAAAGGTGTTGACATCAGCAATACGGTGAATGTATTGAAAAGAGCTGCTATGCTGATAAAGGAGATAGCCGGCGGCGATATTGCAAGTGATGTAATTGATGTATATCCGGCACCAAAGGAAAAAACCGAAGTGCCGCTTAAATATCATTACCTGAAAAAACTCAGTGGTAAAAATTATCACCCCGATACTGTTAAAAATATTTTAAGCAGTCTTGGTTTTGAGCTGATAAAGGAAGGTATAGATGAGATGTGGGTGAAAGTGCCTTTTAGCAAACCCGACATCAGCATACCGGCCGACCTGGTGGAAGAGATCATGCGCATTGACGGACTGGATAACGTGGAGATACCGCAAACCATTGCCATATCACCCGCCACAGAAACGCTGGCACATGAAGCCGCGTACAAGGAAAAAGTGGCCGGTTACTTAACAGGCCTTGGCTTTAATGAAATATTCACCAACAGCATCACCAACAGCAATTATTATACGGAAGAAGTATTACAGCAGACGGTAAAGATGATCAATAACCTGAGTGAAGAGCTCAATGTAATGCGTCCTTCGATGCTGGAAACCGGACTGGAATCTGTTGCACACAACCTTAACCGCAGGAACAGCAATTTGCAGTTTTTTGAGTTTGGCAAAACTTATGCTGCAACAGAAACGGGCAAATACGAAGAGAAGAACCACCTCTGTTTGCTGGTAACCGGCAATAAAACAGAACAGGGCTGGAACAGCAAAGCCGCCAAAACCGATTTTTATTTCATCAAAGGTGTGGTGGAAAAAATTGCTGCCGTTACAGGCTTGTCCATACAGGAATTTGTTAGTGCCGCAAATGAAAAACTGGACAATGCCGTTGAAATAAAAATAAGAAACGAAGTGGTGGCTGTTGCGGGAATTGTAAACAAAAAAACGCTGGACCGTTTTGACTGCAAACAGCCTGTTTTGTATGCAGACATTGACTGGGATAAACTGGTTTGACTGAATAAAAAGAATAACATCAGCTTTAAAGAGATACCCAAATTCCCCGCAGTACAGCGTGACCTCGCACTGGTGGTGGATAAAGCAGTGGCTTACCAGCAAATTGAAAAAACAACACAAACCGTTAAACTGAATAAACTAAAAGCAGTACATTTATTTGACGTGTTTGAAAGTGAGAAGCTGGGAGCAGGTAAAAAATCAATGGCAGTAAGCTTTACTTTTTTAGACGAGGAAAAGACCATGACCGACAGTGAGATTGACGGCATGATGAACAGGCTGATAGGCGCATACGAAAAAGAACTGGGTGCTGAAATAAGAAAATAAACGCCAGCTATAAAAAGTTTTAATAACAATACGCTTACAAAATCCCGTTGGGGATGGATGATGGTATGACGGACTTGCAATCAAATATCAAAACAGTAAACGATAAGCTGCAGCGGTTGTTGCGCAACTACCAGCAGTTGCAGAAAGACAATGAACGCCAGAGCAGGCTTATAAAGGAATTGCAGGATGCAAAAAACAGGAATACAGAACAGATAGCAGTATTACAGCAGCAACTGGATATTTTGAAAGCTTCGGCCGGCCAGATGAATGGTACAGATAAAAAGGCCTTTGAAAAAAGCATCAGCCAGTACATAAAGGAAATAGACAAATGTATTGGACTGCTGAGTGATTAGCTATACCCTTTTTACAAGCTTAACACTTTGGTCTCCCTCGGTGTTGCTCAGTTCGAGTATATATCTTCCGTAAGGCAAATCGTTCAGCCCGTTCCAGTTAAAATACTTTTGGTTTTGCTGCTGCAGCGTTTCAAGGGTGGTGCATACTTCGCCTTTATCGTTTTTTAGTACAAATTTTAAGGGGGCAGAAGAAATCCTGTCCCATTCAATAGTAAGCGAGTCTGTAAAGAAAGCCTGTTTAATTTTTGCAAACATGCCTGGAATTTTTGCTGTTTATTATTTAATTAAAAAGGGTTGTTTAAACAGGGTGGTAACACCAACGCACTACTTTTCAATCGTAAAAAAAGTAATACCAATATCTCTGACTTTTTGTAGGGAAGTTGGCAGTTTCTTTGGTAAGGCTATAAAAGTAATATCTTAATTTTAAATATGCAAGATTTAATACCAATAAATATTGTAATCGGGGACAGAACCTACCGGATAAAGATTAATCCTGCCGATGAAGAAGCGGTTAGGAGCACATTAAAAGTGATCAATGATAAAATTATTGAGTTCAAAACACAATTTGCCGGCAAAGACATGCAGGACTATATTGCCATGGTGCTGATATGGTATGCCACCCAGCCACAGGACTCAAAAGAGAGCAGCCTGTTACAAAAAGAACTTGCCGAAGCCTTTCTTAAGATAGAACAGCAGCTGGATAAAGCTTTATAATATATTTTTTGGGCATATTATCTCATTCCCGGATAAAACTCCGCACAAATTTTGTATCTTCGCCCACTAACTATCTCATTTATTACTATGGGTTTAGAGAGGACATACACGATTGTGAACCGTTTTAAAACAAAAACTTTCAATGGAACCAAACATACTTTCCATCATCATCGGTGCAGCTGCCCTTGTTGTGGGCATTGTACTGGGTAAACTGATATTTGCCAAGAACACTAAAAAACAAATTGAGGAGGCAGCACAACAGGCACAAAAAATAGTTGCCGAAGGCGAATTAAAGGCCGAAACCCTCAAAAAAGAAAAACTTTTAGAAGCAAAAGAAAAATTCGTTCAGCTAAAAGCTGAGCACGACAAAGAAGTGCTGCAGCGCAATCAAAAACTGATTGAAAGCGAAAGCCGTATCAAACAGAAAGAGCAATCGCTGAACCAGAAAGATCAAAACCTTGAAAAACAGATCAAGGAAAACGAATCGATCAAGGAAACACTCAACCGCCAGATTGAAGTGGTGAACAATAAGCGCACCGAACTGGAAAAGCACCAGGAAGAACATATACGCCGCCTCGAAAAAGTGGCCGGTCTTTCTGCTGAAGATGCCAAGGCGCAGCTGATTGAAAGCCTGAAACAGGAG